>ERZ1046876.762-NODE-762-length-23259-cov-8.480262_pt1 | contig 23259 bp, 24 predicted proteins | sample MGYA00383094_ERZ1046876 | MGnify/ENA primary metagenome ERZ1046876 (study PRJEB29581, sample SAMEA5548364) | metagenome | biome: marine; feature: coastal; material: water | depth 50 m | study: Short-term variability in the microbial, nano- and picoplankton...
TTATTTTCTTTTTATTTCCAAATATTTTTTTTACTAAACTCTGATCACAATCATCACACTTGCAAAGATGCCTCCCAGATTTTACTTTAAATTTTTGATAATAGGTGTTTTTTTTATAGGGTGGTATTCCTATATTTTTAAAATGATTCATTATATAGTCAGCTGCCATTTTTTGTCCTGGCTTTCCTGTTTCTCTACCTTCTAAAGAATCAGATGCAAGTATTGTAAGGTGTTTTTCTAAATCTGAAGCAATAATTGTTTCTGAGTATTTTATATTGTCTTGAGAAAAAGAAGAAATTGATATTCCTATAAAAAATATAAATATTATTTTTTTCATATTAACAACAAGATATTTTATTTACTCTAGTTTCATGTCTTCCTCCTTCAAAATCTGTATTTAAAAAAGTCTCTACAATTTTTTCTACTTCTTGCCATTCTAAATGTCTGGCTGGCATAGTAAGGATATTAGCATTATTGTGTAGTCTTGCTTGTTCTGCAATGTGAGTGTTCCAACAAAGTGCCGCTCTAATTCCTTGGTGTTTATTGGCACTCATATTTATTCCATTTCCCGTTCCACAGAATTGAATTCCCAATTTATTTTCTCCATTTTCAATACTTTCTGCCAATTTATGTCCAAAATCTGGATAATCCACACTCTCTAAAGAATAACATCCAAAATCTGAAATTTCATTACCTTTACTATATAAAAATTCTTTTAATTTTTCTTTATAATCAAATCCTGCATGATCGCACGCCACCCCTATTTTCATAATTTATTATTTTAACAGTGTGTTAGTAATTCTAAAATTTAACCTAGTAGGTTTATTTTACTTATTAATATTTATTTTAAAAATATGTTAATAAATAAGTAACCAAATAAAACAACTTCTCTTTAATTTATAATTATAAAAACTAAGCCTTTATCAATTTTTAAAGTCAAGTAAAATTATTGTTTTTTATATTTTACTTTTAAACTCACTTATTAACTTTATTTGATTGTAAAAATAGTTTTATTTATTAAAATAAAGCTGTTGGTATAGCTTATTAACAACTATTAATAAATGTTAATATAGTATTTAAGTAGTTGATTATTAAAATTTAAAAATTAACAATTATTAAAAAAATATGTGAGTTTTTTTTAATATATAATATAAACTAAAAATTACAACTAAATTTATTAACTGAGTTAACATTTATATATATAAATAATCTTTCTTTTTTATTTTTAAAATAACTTATATATATATTATAATATAAAACTAAACTCAATTTTTAATTTTATAAAATTATTGTACTTTTACAACTCACTAATAAATTTAAAAATATGAAAAAAATATTTACTTTATCTACCGCTTTACTTTTAGTTGGTAGTATTTTTTCACAAGGAACATCAGTTTCTTTTTGTGATGATTTTGAAGCTTATCAAACAGGAGATCCTATTGCCGAAACTTCTTCTAATTGGAATTCCTGGGGAGAATTAATGAGTGGAGCGACAGCCCCTTTTGCAGATGATGCGAATGTTGTAAATACAAATGCTTCAAGTGGTGATCTCTCTTTATATTTTGAGGCAGTAGGAGCGGGAGGACCTCAAGATGTTGTACTTCCTTTTGGTTCAGGCACCCCATATACTATTGGGGATTTTGAATTTTCAGCAAACTTTTTTGTTAATCAAGGAACAGGTGCATATTTTAATTTTCAAGCCGAAAATACTCCAGGAACAACATGGAGTTTAGATGTACAAATGGATGCAACAGGTAATATTTCTTTTCAAAATGGAGGAGGTGCAACAATTTTTTTAACATCAACATATCCTATGAATACATGGTTTGAAATAAAAACCGTTGTTGATTTAACAAATAACAATTGGGAAATATTTATAGATAACCAATCTCAAGGAAGTTTTACAAATACAGTTAATAAAATAGCATCATTAGATTTATATCCGATTACAGGACATCAATTTTATGTAGATGATGTTTGTTATTCTTATACTCCAGTGGTTTTAGAAAATTTAAATGCTCAAGTTTCATCAGTTACGCCAATAACAGGTTTAGCTGGTCAAACAAGAAATCCTTCAGTAGAAGTAAGAAATTTAGGTTTAACTAACGTTACTTCATTTGATGTTGATTTTGAATATAATGGAAATACAATTACTGAAAATATTACTGGATTAAATATGGTTACTCTTGATGTTTATCAGGTTAATTTTAACAACTCTATTTCTTTAATTTCAGGAATAAATCCAGGAATAGCTACAGTATATAATGTTAACGGTTTAGGACCAGATGACGAACCTTTAGATGATCAAATGACAATAAACATAGAGGCTATTACACCTGCAGTAGGAAAACTAGTAATTGGTGAGGAAGCAACAGGAACATGGTGCGGTTGGTGCCCTAGAGGAGCTGTAGCTTTAAACTGGATGGATAATGATTATGAAGGATATTGGCAAGGTATTGCCGTACATAATGGAGATCCAATGACAGATGCTGATTATGATAATGGAATGGCTCCATATATTGGGGGATATCCAAGCGGAATGGTTGATAGAGGACAAGAAATAGATCCGGGAGCTTTTAAAAATGATTTTTTACAAAGAATAATAATTGAACCAAACGGAGTGATTACAAATGGCGCAGAATTAACAGGAAATACTCTTAAGGTAAACTTAACTGTTAATTTTCAAAATTCAGTAAGCGGAAATTACAAATTAGCTTGTGTTTTAGTTGAAGATTCAGTTACAGGTACTACACCACAATATTATCAATCTAATTCATATAGTGGAGGGTCTTCTTTAATAGATGTAGATGGAAGTGATTGGGCAAATAAACCATCTAATGTTCCTGCATCACAAATGATATACAGACATGTAGCTAGAGGAATTGCTCCAAACTTTAATGGAAGCCCATTAGCAAATACTTCATATAATTCTGGAGATACTGAAACTTTATGTTTCGAATTTACTTTAGACCCATCATGGGATTTATCAAAAATTCATATTGTTGGTATGTTAATAGACAATGGAAATATGATTGATAATTCATCTTCAAACTCTATAGATGATGCAGAAATTTTAGGATATACTCCGTGTGCAACAACTTCAATAGGATTAGAATTAAATGGACCAGACAAAGTTAATATTTATCCAAATCCAGCTACTGATAATATTTATATTTCAAATTTACTTGAAAAATCAATTATTAAAATTTATGATATTCAAGGTAAATTAGTTTTAGAAAATAAAATTTCAAATAAAGAATATGTTAATATTTCAATGCTAGCTAAAGGAATTTATCAAGTTAAGTTTGAAGGAAATAATTTAAATGAAACAAGAAAATTAATTATAGAATAATTAAACTAAAATAAAATCCATTTGCTTTCTTTCTAAGTCAGCTCTTTGTATTTTAATTTTAACTTTTTGCCCTAGTTGGTAACTGACTTTTGTTCGGTATCCAATTAGGGTATATTTTTTTTCATCATAAATATAATGATCATCTTTTATACTACTAACCTTAACCAAGCCCTCACATTTATTTTCTATAATTTCTACATACAAACCCCATTCAGTTACACCAGAAACCACACCCTCAAAGGAATCACCAATTTTATTTTTAAGGAATTTTACCTGCATGTATTTAATAGAATCTCGCTCAGCAGTTGATGCTACTTTTTCCATTTCAGAACAGTGTTTACAAACCTTCTCTAAATTTTCTTTACCTACTGAAGTTGCACCATTAATATAATCTTCTAGCAACCTATGAACGATTAAATCAGGGTATCTTCTAATTGGAGAAGTAAAATGAGAGTAATAATCAAAAGCCAACCCATAATGACCAATGTTATTAGTTGAATAAACAGCTTTTGCCATTGAACGAATAGTTAATGTTTCAACCATTTGTTGTTCTTTTTTACCCTTCACTTTTTTAAGCAAATCATTTAATGATTCTGAAAGTTTATTTGAATTTTCATTATTTATAGAGTGTCCAAACTTTTTTACAATATTATTTAAAGTTGAAATTCTATCTGTATCTGGTAAATCATGAATTCTATACACAAATGATTTAGCGTCTTTTTTTGGAAAACCAATATGTTTAGCAACTGTTTTGTTTGCTAAAAGCATAAACTCCTCAATCAAATGATTGGTTGATAAACTCTCTTTAAAATAAACATCTATAGGGTTATTGTCTTTATCTAAAATAAATTTAACCTCAGTGCTTTCAAAATTTATTGACCCTTTTTTTTGTCTTTTTATTCTTAATACTTTAGATAATTTATCTAACAAAAGCAACTCAACCGAAAGCCCTCCTTTTTTATTATCAATAACATCCTGTGCTGTTTGGTAAGTAAAACGAACATCAGAATGAATAACGGTTTTTGCTATTTTGTAATCAACCAAATTTGCTTTTTCATCCATTTCAAACAAAACCGAGTAGGCTAAACGATCAACATTTGGTTTTAATGAACAGATATTATTAGATAGTATTTCAGGAAGCATTGGAATAACTCTATCCACCAAATAAACAGAAGTAGCCCTTTCAACAGCTTCTTTGTCAATAATACCCCCTTTTTTCACATAATGAGATACATCAGCAATATGCACTCCTATTTCCCAATTTCCATTAGTTAGTTTTTTTACTGATAATGCATCATCAAAGTCTTTTGCATCCTTTGGATCAATAGTAAAAGTAGTTGTTTTTCTAAGGTCTAAACGACTCTTAATTTCTTCAACTGATATTTTTTTAGCTATACTATTTGCTGATTTTTCAACTTCTTTTGGGAATTTTGGTGCAAAACCATAATCATAAAGAATAGAGTTTATTTCGGTATTATGGTCATCAACTTTTCCAATTATTTCAACAACCTTACCAATAGGGTTTTTATAATTTTCATTCCAACCCTCTACTTTTACCAATACTTTTTTGTTTAAGTATTCTTTTCTAACGGATTTTTGTGGTATAAAAACATCAAAAGAAACCCTTCTATCATCAGTTATTAAAAAATAATTTGATGACGAATTATCTATTACACCAACAAATTCGGTCTTTTTTCTTTTAATAACACTTACAACCTCTCCCTCTTGTTTTTTCTTTCTTTTTGTAAAAAGCAACACTTCCACCTCATCACCAGCTAAGGAAAATTGACTGTATTCTTTTGGGATGAAAACCTCATTTTCATCATCAATATTTGCATAAACACCTCTTTGATTAGTGTTTTTTATAGTGGTAATAATTTTTGACGTCTTCTCCTTCAACCTAAACGAACCTCTTTGAGTTTCTTCTAAAACCCCTGATAAAACCATATCTTTCATCACATCAATTATCTGGATTTTTACACCCATTTCTTTAACTTTTAAAATTTTACCAACCTGTTTGTAATTTAGCTTCTTTTTAGAATTTTCTCTAAAAATTACTAATAACAAATCATATAGACGAGTGTTTGAAAACTCACCTTTTCTATTTTTCTTAGATTTTTTCTTTTTCTTCATATTATTGTGGCAAAAATAATAGTAATTTTACCATCAAGTGCTAATAAAAAGTAAACATATCATTATCTTGTTGTTAAGTGTTTTGATTTTATCGTCATGCAGAACGAAAAAGAAAACGTTTAACGGTACTTCAACTCTAAAATGTGCTGATTATGATGGGTCGTCTACCAAAACAAAAGAAAAGAAAAAAACAAAATGGAGTTTAGTGCTTTATAAAGATGGAGATAGGGTTGGAGGAAAAACTAAAAAAGGAAAAAGCAGACTTTTTAAAAAGAAAAAATAGTATTTCGTAACCCTTCCTAAAATATAGTCGTTAATCAAAGTAACGGGAAACGACTATGAAACAATTTTTACTTACAATTATTATTTTACCATTTTTACTTTCTGCACAAACAGAGGGTAAAAAAATATTTAGTTTCTCAAATTCTCCTATTCCTGATCAAAACATAACTGCAATTGCAACTGATAATACTGGATTAAATTGGATAGGAACACTTAAGGGCTTAATTTGTTACAATGGAAAAAGGTGGCATACAATCACATCTAAAAACAGCAAACTACCTTCTAATAAGATTTTATCAATAAAAATAGTTGGTAACACAAAATACACTGGTACCACTGAAGGGTTGCTGGTAATTGATAATAACACTTGGGATGTTTATACTTCAAAAAACAGCAAACTCCCTTCTGATAAAATCAGGAAAATTATAAAAATAAAAGATAATATTTTAATAGCAACATCAAAAGGGTTGGTAAAATATAGTAATGATTTTGAAGTGATTTTGTCAAGTGATAAAAATGGAATAATTGATGATGATTTTATATCAATGAGTGTAGATCATAATAATGTCGTTTGGCTTGGAACAAATAGTGGTTTATATAGTTTTTCAAATAATATATGGAGAATTTATAACACAAAAAACTCAGAGTTACCTAATAATAATATTTGGGATATAGTAATTGACGGTGAAGGAAAAAAATGGATAGCAACAAAAAGAGGTATAATTACTATACAAGACGATCAATGGGTTTTGTTCAATAAAAAAAACACACCACTTAAAACAAATACAATTAAATCTTTGGTTTATGATGATTATGATCAAATTTGGGTGGGAACCGATAAAGGAGTTGTTTCTTTTGATGGAGAAGATTGGAAAAAACATAAAATAAGCCACAAAAAAGCGCTTGTAACCTCATTATTTATTGATGATTTTGATAACAAATGGGTGTGTACCTTAAAAGATGTAATTGTATATAATATTGATGGTGTGGAGTTTAAGAACAATATTAGTGCGCAAAATAGCGTTATTGTAAGCAAATAAAAAAATCAAAGAGTGAAACACATTTTTTGGTTAATACGCAAAAAGTCCAACCTTTATGGTTGGATTTTTTGTTTAATATTGATTTTAGATGAAAAGAATATTTTTAATAGTTTTTGGTATTTTGTTAATCCCACTTATTGCAATGCAGTTTTCTAGTGAAGTTAATTGGAATATTTTTGATTTTTTAATGATGGGATTTTTACTAACAACAACTTTATTTTTGATTAGATATTCAAAAAAATATACGCATAACACAACAATTATCATATGTGTTGTTGCAATATTCTTAACTATATGGATACAGTTAGCGGTAGGGATTTTTTAAAATAAAAAAAACCAATCATATGATTGGTTTTTTTGCTCCCCCTCTAGGACTCGAACCTAGGACCCTCTGATTAACAGTCAGATGCTCTAACCAGCTGAGCTAAGGAGGAGTGTTTGTTAAAAACGGCTGCAAAAATATAAGAATGGATTAAATAATACAATATATTTGCAAAAAAAATTTTATGAGTATTTTAGTAGTAGGCACAGTAGCTTTTGACGCGATAGAAACACCTTTTGGAAAAACAGATAAAATAGTTGGAGGGGCAGCAACATATATTTGCTTGTCATCATCTTTTTTTACAAAGAAATTAAATTTAGTATCTGTAGTTGGAGAAGACTTTCCTAAAGAGACTATTCAAATGTTAAAAGAAAAAAATGTAAACACTAAAGGGCTTCAAATAAAAGAAGGAGAGAAAACTTTTTTCTGGTCAGGTAAGTATCATAATAACATGAACACTAGAGATACAATGGATACTCAACTTAATGTTTTAGAAAATTTTGAACCAATTGTATCAGAAGAATTTAAAGATTCAGAATTTTTAATGTTAGGAAATTTGATGCCTTCGGTACAAAAGAAGGTTTTAGATCAAATGACAAAAAGGCCAAAATTAATTGTTTTGGATACTATGAATTTTTGGATGGATCTTTTTATGGATGACCTGAAAGAAGCATTAAAAGAAGTTGATGTTCTTACCATTAATGATGAAGAAGCGCGTCAGCTTTCTGGCGAATACTCGTTAGTTAAAGCAGCAAAAGTAATATTAGCAATGGGACCTAAATATTTAATTATTAAAAAAGGTGAGCATGGGGCATTGTTATTTAATAACAAAGAAGTGTTTTTTGCACCAGCATTACCTTTAGAAGAAGTTTTTGATCCAACAGGAGCGGGAGATTCTTTTGCAGGAGGATTTATTGGTTATTTAGCTAAAACTAATGATGTTTCGTTTGAAAACATGAAGAGAGCAGTAATTAACGGCTCTGCAATGGCATCATTTTGTGTGGAGAAATTTGGAACACAGAAGTTAACTGAAATCAACCAGGATGATGTTGACGCAAGAATTAATGAGTTTGTGAATTTGGTTAAGTTTGATATTTCTTTAAAATAAAGAATCACCCTTATTAGCCACATTGTTTTCATACCACTGATCGGTTAATAGGCTTTGGCCATCAGCAGCTTCAACTGCTAAAAAATCACACCTTTCATTTTCCTTGTTGTTAGCATGACCCTTTACCCAGATAAAAGAAACTTTTTGCATTCTATAAATTTTAAGAAACCTAATCCATAAATCAGGATTTTTCTTTTTATTGAAATTCTTTTTCTCCCAACCAAACACCCATTTTTTTTCTACTGAATCAATAACATATTTTGAGTCAGAGTAAATTGTAATTTCAGAATTTTCTTTTTTTACACTTTCAAGAGCAATAATTACAGCCAATAACTCCATTCTATTGTTTGTAGTCAACTTAAACCCTTGCTTTAATTCTTTCCGATAACTACCACTCATCATTACAATTCCATAACCCCCATTTCCAGGATTTCCTTTAGCAGAGCCATCAGTATAAATAATTATACTCATAAGGAAAATAATGTTTTTTCAATAACTTTAGGGAATAAAGATTGTTCTAATTCGTGAATCTTAGCAGTTAAACTTTCTAAATTTTCATCAGGAGAAAGACTAAAACTTTTTTGGAAAATAATTTTTCCCTCATCATAATTTTGATTTACAAAATGGACGCTAATTCCACTTTCAGTTTCTTTGTTTTCTAAAACTGCTTTATAAATATTTTCACCATACATCCCTTTTCCACCATATTTAGGCAACAAAGCAGGGTGAATATTAATAATCTTATTGGGGTACTGTTCAATCATTTTTGAAGGTATTTTTAATAAAAATCCAGCCAAAATAATATAATCAACCTTATATCTTGCCAGTATTTTAGCTAAATCATCAAAATTTTCAAGCTCAGTTTTTGATGTAAAAACCATTGGAATCTTCAATTTTTCAGCTCTCTCTACAATAAAAGCATCTTTTCTATTTGTACACATCATCACTACCTTAATATCAGATGAGTTATTGAAATAAACACAAATATTCTCAGCATTACTTCCCGCTCCTGAACCAAAAATTGCTAACTTTTTCACTCCTTAAAATTTTTATCAAAAATAGTATAAACAAACAGATGTTAAAATAGAAAATAAGAAAGTTTGCAAATTCTTTTTATTATAGTTTTATTTGCACCTTATTAACTAAAAACATATTAACATGTCAGATATAGCAGAAAAAGTAAAAGCAATTATTATTGATAACCTAGGGGTTGATGCTAGTGAGGTAACAGCTGCAGCAAGTTTTACAAATGATTTAGGAGCAGATTCTTTAGATACAGTAGAGCTTATTATGGAATTCGAAAAAGAATTTGACATTCAAATTCCAGACGATAAAGCTGAAGCTATTGCAACAGTTGGTGATGCTGTTTCTTTTATTGAAGAAGCGAAAGCCTAACTAAAAATGAAAAGCAGAAGAGTAGTTGTTACAGGAATAGGAGCTTTAACTCCTATAGGTAACAATTTACAAGATTATTGGAAATCATTAGTTGATGGAGTAAGTGGTGCTGCACCAATCACCAATTTTGATCCTTCAAATTTTAAAACACAATTTGCTTGCGAGTTAAAAGACTTTGAGGTTACAGATTTTTTACACAAAAAAGCAGCAAGAAAAATGGATCCTTTTTGCCAGTACGCTATGGTTGTAGCGGATGAGGCAATAAATGATTCGCTTTTAAATATTGAGGACATAGATATAGATAGAGCTGGAGTTATTTGGGGTTCTGGAATTGGAGGAATGAAAACATTTCAACAAGAAGCTTCTGATTTTGCAAAGGGGAGCGGAACACCTAGATATAGTCCATTTTTTATTCCAAAGTTAATTTCTGATATTCCTGCTGGTCATATTTCAATAAAATATGGTTTTAGAGGCCCAAACTTTACTACAGTTTCAGCTTGTGCTTCATCAACAAATGCATTAATTGACGCATTTAATTATATTAAATGGAATAAGGCAGATATTTTTATTGCTGGTGGCTCTGAGGCTTGTATTTTTGAAACAGGAATGGGAGGTTTTAACGCAATGATGGCGTTATCTACTCGTAATGATGACCCACAATCAGCATCTCGCCCATTCGATAAAGATAGGGACGGCTTTGTAATGGGAGAGGGGGCTGGAGCAATTGTGCTGGAAGAACATGAGCACGCAATAAAAAGGGGAGCAACAATTTATGCAGAAGTTGTTGGAGGAGGATTAACAGCAGATGCACATCATATTACAGCTCCACACCCGGAAGGATTAGGAGCAAGAAATGTAATGAAACTAGCTATTGAAGACGCTGGTGTTGATGTTACAGATATTGATTATGTAAATGTTCACGGAACATCTACACCTCTTGGAGATATTGCAGAAACAAAGGCAATTAAGGATTTGTTTGGGGAACATGCGTATAATTTAAATATTAGCTCAACTAAATCAATGACAGGACATCTTTTGGGTGCTGCTGGAGTAATTGAGTCTATTGCTTGTATAATGGCGGTAAAAAACGACACTATTCCCCCTACAATAAATCATAAAACAGATGATCCAAATATTGATAATAAGTTGAATTTAACCCTTAATACAGCACAAAAAAGGAAAGTTAATTATGCACTTACTAATACATTTGGATTTGGAGGACATAACGCCTCTGTGTTATTTAAAAAATACGAATCATAAGTTTTTTTAAAACAATAATATCAAAGCTCACTTTTAAAAATAAAGGTGAGCTTTTTTTATTTCAATTACTAGGGTATCATTCTGAAAATGAAATTTATAAAAAAGCATTTATTCATAAATCTTCCAATAAGAATAGTCATAACGAGAGATTAGAATACCTAGGTGATGCGATTCTATCCTCTATAGTTTCGGAATCATTATTTAATGATTATCCCAATGAAGCAGAGGGTTTTTTGTCTCAAAAAAGAGCAATAATTGTAGGGAGAAAACACTTGAACCTGGTTGGTAAAAAGATAATTCCAGCTCAAGAGATTAAAAGTAAATTGAATAAAATACCTCTTAGTGTTTATGGAAATACTTTGGAGGCAATTTTAGGAGCAATCTATATAGATAAGGGTTTTGGTAAAACAAACTTATTTGTTCAAAAGCATATTTATACTTCAGAGTTTTTAAATGAATTATCAGATACAGATTTTAAGAGTAAACTTTTAAAATACTCCCAAAAGGAGAATATAAATATGGAGTATAAAGTAGAAAAACAAGAAGGGCCTGATCATAAGAAAGAATTTTTAATTGCAATTTATCTTAATAATAATAAAATTGCAGAAGCAAAGGGATCATCAAAAAAGGAAGCTGAACAAAAAGCAGCCAAAAAAGCATATAAAATTGTATTTTAGCCCTAATGAAAATGCATTATACATTAGAATGTGACCAAGAATATGAATTTGTTGTTTTAGCAATAAACAGCCACAGCAAAGCATATAAACTGTGTTGGAATTTAAATAACACACTTTTATTAAATTTTGAAATGACTGATGAGCATTCGATTTCAGATGAATTGTTATTTACAAGATATAAAACTAAAACTGAAAGCGGAGCACAGATTGACCTTCTCGCAAACAGAACCAAGAAGGGTTACTTAATACCATCACAAAAAAGTGTAAATTACTTTTTAGTTATTAAAGATGAATGTTGGTGTGATACAAAAGAGTCATTTTTAAGTAAATTAAGAGCAATAAATGACATACTTTTGGTGTTTGAACTAGACTTAGAAAAAACTAAAAATAGTGATAGATTTATAATACATGATAAGAAAAACTAAAATAATAGCAACAATTGGTCCAGCTACATCTTCAAAAGAAATGCTGAAGAAGATTATTAGTAAAGGGGTGAATGTTTGTAGGTTAAATTTCTCTCATTTATCTCATGATGATGCAAAAGAGATAATTTCAAATATTAAAGAAATTAACAAAGAATTGCATGCTCATACTGCAATATTAGCAGACCTACAAGGACCAAAAATAAGAGTTGGAGAATTTAAAAATCCAATAAATCTTGTAAAAGGGAATGAAGTGATTTTTAGCACTAAAGATAAAAAAGACTGCATTTACATCAACTACCAGAATTTTGCAAAAGATGTTAATGCAAAAGATAAAGTATTGTTAGATGACGGAAAATTAGCACTTAAGGTAGTTAGTACAAATAAAAAAGATACGGTAGTTTTAAAAGTAGTTTTTGGAGGGCTTTTGCACTCAAGAAAAGGGGTAAACTTACCTAATACACCAATCTCCCTTCCTTGTCTTACTAAAAAAGACAAAGAAGATTTAGAGTTTGTGTTGTCAGAAAAAATTGAATGGATTGGACTTTCATTTGTAAGAAAGGCTGATGATGTTCGTATTCTTAAGGAGATAATTGCAAAAAGAAATTTACACCATAAGGTAATTGCAAAGATTGAAAAACCTGAAGCAATAAAAAATATAGATGAAATTATTGATGTAACTGATGCAATAATGGTTGCTAGAGGTGATTTGGGTGTTGAAGTCCCTCCTCAGAAAGTTCCTGTATATCAAAAGATGATAGTAAACAAATGTATTATTCATGCTAGGCCAGTTGTTATTGCAACACAAATGCTCGAAAGCATGCTCGAAAGCCCATCAGCCACAAGAGCAGAAGTGAATGATGTAGCTAACTCAGTAATTGATGGGGCTGATGCGGTAATGCTTTCAGGAGAAACATCAGTAGGGAAACATCCATTGAATGCTGTAGATACTATGAGGGAAATTATTAGGGATGTTGAAGCAAGTGAGCATAATATTTCTCAGAATAAAGTAATTAGGCCATTGATAAATAACAGTAGATTGTTGAGTAATGCTATCTGCTCTCATGCTTGTGATATTGCGGAAAACACAAAGGCTAAAGCAATAATTACCGTTACTTATTCTGGGTTTAATACCATAAAAACTTCAAGTTTTAGGCCCCAAGCTTTTATTTATGCTTTCACCAATAATCATACGATTTTAAATACACTTAGTTTGGTCTGGGGGGTTCAGGGGTTCTATTATGACAGAGGAACAACAACTGATCAAACCATTAGAGAAACAAAAGAAATACTAAAGCAAGAAAAACACCTTAAAAAAGGAGATTTAGTTGTAAATTTGGCGAGTATGCCAGCTAAAGAAATGGGCATGACTAACATGATGAAAATTAGTAAAGTAAAATAAAACCAAAAATGATAAATACAGCATTATTAGCAGAAATTTGTAAGGTTGCAGGAGCGCCAGGACACGAACAAAGAGTAAGAGAAATTGTACTAAGAGAAGTAAAGTCTTTAGTAGATGAAATAAGAATTGACAACATGGGAAATGTTGTAGCAATTAAAAAAGGAAAAGAAAGTAAAAAAGTAATGATTGGTGCTCATATGGATGAGATTGGGTTTATTGTTACTCATATTGATGATAAAGGATTTGTGTACTTTCACACTTTAGGTGGTTTTGACCCAAAAACACTAACCGCACAAAGAGTTATTATTCATGGAACAGAAGATGTGATTGGTGTAATGGGAGGTAAGCCAATTCATTTGATGAATGCTGCTGATAGAGCAAAAGTACCTACTATTAAGGATTATTTTATTGATACTGGAAGGCCTAAAAAAGAATTAGACAAAATAATTTCAGTTGGAGACACTATCACTAGAAGCAGTGAGCTGATTGAAATGGGAGATTGTATCAACTGTAAATCTTTGGATAATAGAGTTTCAGTCTTCATTTTAATTGAGATGTTCCGTGAGATGAAAAAAACACCTCCTTATGATGTGTATGGCGTATTTACTGTACAAGAGGAAATTGGAATTAGAGGAGCAAATGTGTCGTCAATGGATATAAATCCTGACTTTGGGTTTGGTTTAGATACTACTATAGCTTGGGATACTCCAGGGAGCACAAAACAAGAACAAGTTTCTGCTTTGGGTGATGGGGCTTGTATTAAAGTGATGGATTCAGCAACTGTATGTGATTACCGTATGGTAAAATACATGAAGGAGTTGTCGAAAAAGAAGAAAATGAAAACACAATTAGAAATATTACCTGCAGGAGGAACAGATACAGCAGGAATACAAAGAATGAATCCAGGCGGATGTATTGCGGGGGCGGTTTCTATCCCAACAAGACACATACATCAATCTATTGAAATGGTACACAAAAAGGATGTTAGAGGAGCAATAGATTTGTTGCGCCACTCGGTAGAAAACTTACATACTTACGATTGGAGTTTTAGGTAGAGAAAAATATATAAAAGAAAACCAGCTGAAAGGCTGGTTTTTTGTTTTTATAGAACCCCCAACCCAATAGCAATTGCCATTAGCATAATCATTACCGCAACAGTAATTTGCACAAATGTAGTCGTGATTTTCTTCAGTAGTTTTTTACCAATTAAAGCGCCAGCAAAGGCAGCCAATACAGCAGCTAAAAGTAAATTGATATTTTCTTCTATTCCCATAGAACTATATTTTGTAAAATAAACTGACACTCTTGAAATATCAATCACAGAGGAAATCATAACCCCAGTAGCAATAAAACTTTCTTTGCTCAATCCACACTTAATTAAGAAAGCACTTCTTAGCGCTCCTTGATGTCCTGACAGACCTCCAAAAAAACCACTAATAACACCTCCAAAAAATAGTTTGTTTTCATCAAACTCTAATTTTTTGAAAAAGGGTAATAATTCCAAAAATGCAAAAGCAAACATTAAAATAGCAATCATCACTTTTATGGGAGTAATCATAAATTCTTTTGCTCCTAAAGTATAAGTGTACCATGCTGTAGTTTCAGAAAAAGACATCAGTATCCATGCTCCAATTAATGCACTCACTATAGCGGGAGCACCAAATTGTATAACAATTCTCCAATTAGCTTCTTTCCCTACTAAATACATTTTAAAGAGGTTGTTTAGCAAATGCACAACTCCTGTTAAGGCAATTGCCATTTCCAAAGGAAAGAAAAGTGCAAAAACAGGCATCAGGATAGTTCCTAAACCAAAACCTGAAAAGAAAGTAAGTAGTGATGCAAGAAATGCAGCTAAGCAGATTAAAAGGATTTCCATTTAAAGTTTAAATACTTTTATCAAACTGCTTTAAGAAACGCACATCATTTTCAAAAAACAGGCGCAAATCTTTTACTCCATATTTTAGCATGGCAATTCTTTCAATTCCCATTCCAAAGGCATAACCCGTATATTTTTTAGAGTCAATTCCACAGTTTTCCAATACATTAGGGTCCACCATTCCGCATCCTAAAATTTCCAAATAACCTGTGTATTTACAAACATTACACCCTTTGCTGTTGCAAATATTACAACTTACATCTACCTCAGCACTTGGTTCTGTAAACGGAAAGTAAGAAGGTCTTAATCTTATTTTTGTTTTTTCTCCAAACATCTCTTTTGCAAAATACAATAGCGCTTGTTTTAGTTCCGAAAAACTTACATTTTCGTCAATGTACAATCCTTCAACTTGGTGGAAAATACAATGAGCTCTAGCAGAAATAGCTTCATTTCTATAAACCCTACCAGGAGAAAGAGTTCTGATTGGAGGCTTGTTATTTTCCATATACCTTACTTGTACTGATGAGGTATGGGTTCTTAGCAATACATCCGGATTAGTTTGTATAAAAAAGGTATCCTGCATATCTCTTGCTGGGTGTTCTTCTGGTAAATTTAAAGCAGAAAAATTATGCCAATCATCTTCTATTTCTGGCCCCTCACTTACTGTAAACCCAATTCTATTAAAAATATCTACAATCTGATTTCTTACCAATGAAATAGGATGTCTACTGCCTAAATTATCTAAAGAAACAGGACGACTTAAGTCAATTTCACTATCATTGCTTTCTGTTTCAAAAGATCCTTTGTAGGCGTCAACTTTCACTTGAGCATTTTGTTTAAGCGTATTTATTACTTGTCCGAATTCTTTTTTACTTTCATTAGGAACGCTTTTAAAAGCAGCAAAAAGCTCATTCATTTTTCCTTTTTTTCCTAAAAATTTCAGACGAAAATCTTCTACTTCCTTTTCGGATTTTGGAATAAAACTATCAACCTCTTGTAGTAAATCTTTAACTGTTTCTAACATTCTAATAAATTGTATATCTTTGCTTATCTAAACACAAAGAAACAATAATTATGCTAAATAAAATTTTAAAGTCAGTATTATTAGGGGTTTTTTCCCTAGCGATTGTAACAAACTTTAGTTCTTGTAAAAAAGAAAAAGAAACTATAGCAGCAATTGTTGTTGAAAATGATGCAGGTCTTCCAATTTCACATGCAAGAGTTGTGTTACATGCTATGCCTTTAAAAAACTCACTTTACACATATAACCCTGATAATTACGATACTTTTGACTATATGATTAAATCTAATTTAGACACGGTTTATAGCGCACAAGGTCAAATTTCAGATATTTTTGTTGCTGATTGGACTGATGACAATGGGAGAGCAGAATTTACTTTACCACTAGGGATGATACTGAATGTTTCTGCTTTATGGCAAGTTGATAATAATATTGAGCGTATGGGAGCTAATATTATTAATATTAAAGAAGGAGAGATTACAACTCAAGTTGTAGAAATTAGAAACTAAGCAAGGTATTTTAAAATAGCCTCTTGCATTAATAATCCCTGTTGGTTTTCTGTTAGGTTTTTTACTGCTTTTAATTCAGTAAAATGTGGCCATCCATCCTCATCAATACTATCAAATTTATAGTAGCCAAACGAACATAAAACCTTACAAGTTGCGACATGTAATACATCTAATTTTTCCTCTCTACTAAAACGATAGCTTTCAAAATTTAATTCTTGAATTCCAATTAAGTATAGAATTCCCTTAAGAGTCATTTCATCATCAAACTGTTTTTCTAGCTTTTTAATTAAAGCATCCCACTTTTTATTTAGATCTTCCATTTTGCAAAAGTAAGTTTTAATATCTTTACCAAATGAATTACTTAGATATTGTTATCGCAATCCCCTTACTTTATGGTTTAATTAAAGGATTTACTAATGGACTTATAAAAGAGATTACTGGTTTATTAGGTTTAATTATTGGAGTTTATGTAGCTCTTAATTTTTCTTCTTATTTACATCCAAAATTTGAAGAAGTTTTAGGGGGATATGAGCAGTTTATACCAATAATATCATTTGCAACCTTGTTTATTGTAAGTGTATTGATGATAAAAATAATAGGTTATATTATTGATAAATTAACTAAAGCTTTAGCTTTAGGCTTTGTTAGTAGGATTTTAGGAGCTATTTTTGGTTTTTTAAAAGTTGTAGTGATTTTCAGTTTTCTTTTAGCAATAGTCTCTGATTATGATTTGATCGATAAAAACACACAAGACGAGTCAGTTCTGTTAAAACCTATCCAAGAAGTATCGGACTTGATAACTCCAGAAATTAACAAACATAAAAATACAATTTTAGATAAAGTAGAAGAAAGCGCAGATGAAGTAAAGAACAAACTAAATAACTCTAACTCTTCTGAATAGCAACAACACCAGGAAGCCCTTTACCCTCTAAGTATTCTAGCATTGCCCCACCACCGGTTGAAATATAAGAGACTTTATCTGCAAACCCAAATTTCTTTACTGCAGCTACTGAATCACCCCCACCAACTAATGAGAATGCTCCGTTTTCTGTTGCCTCACAAATTGCCTCACCAATTTCTTTGGTTCCTTTAGAGAAATTTTCCATTTCAAAAACCCCCATTGGCCCGTTCCAAATTATTGTTTTTGAGTTTTTAATTATACGCGAAAAACTAGCAATACTTTCTGGGCCTATATCTAACCCCATGTATTCATCAGCAATATTTTTGATATCAGTAATATTGGTATTTGCATCATTTTTAAAATCATTTGCATTTACTGAGTCACTTGGAAGCAGTAAATTTACCCCTCTTTTTTTCGCATCTTCAATAAGTTGCTTTGCAAGGGCAATTTTCTCTTCTTCAACTAAAGACTTCCCGATATTACCACTACAAGCTTTTGCAAAAGTATAAGCCATACCTCCGCCAATAATTAAATTATCAACCTTATCAAAAAGAGATTTTATAACATCAATTTTTCCTGTGATTTTTGCTCCACCAATAATTGCAGTAAAAGGCCTTTTTGGTGTAGTAAGTGCTTTTTCTAATGATTCAATTTCACCACTCAGTAAAAACCCAAAATATTTAGTATTAGGAAAATAATCTGCAATAATTGCGGTAGAAGCATGAGCTCTATGAGCAGTTCCGAATGCATCATTGATATAAATATCAGCAAGTTCAGAAAGTTGTTTAGCAAATTTTAGACCTCCTAATTTTTCCTCTTTATAAAACCTTAAGTTTTCTAAAACCAACACATCTCCATTCTCCATTTTAGAAATATCAGTAGTAGTGCTTTCTCCAATACAATCGTTACTAAACGCTACAGTTCTATCTATTAATTTTGATAACTGCTTTACAATGTGTTTTAATGAAAACTTTTCCTCAAAACCATCTTTTGGCCTACCAAGATGGGACATTAGAATTGCTTTTCCTCCACAAGAAATAACTTTTTTAATAGTTGGTAGTGCAGCAAGAATTCTACTGTTATCAGTAATATTAAAATGTTCATCCAAAGGAACATTAAAATCTACACGAATTAAAACTCTTTTACCCTCTAGTGAGATGTCTTGTATGTTTTTCATTTTGCAAAAGTAAAATAAATGCTATAAATCAGTACATTTTTTTTACATTTGACAGAAAGAAATTTTAAATGTTATTTAAGGATATTATAGGGAATAATGCTGTAAAAAAGCAACTGACTGAGGCGGTTAAGAACAATCGAATAAGTCATGCACAACTTTTTTCAGGGAAAAGTGGTAGTGCAAAATTAGCTCTTGCACTTGCGTATTCTCAATATTTAAATTGTGAAAATAAAACTGAGAATGATTCTTGCGGATTTTGTTCATCATGTCTGAAATTTTCAAATTTATCTCATCCCGATTTGCATTTAATTTTTCCTGTTTTAAAAGTGAATGGGGTAAAAACCCCAACTAGTGATAGTTTTGTAAATCAGTGGAGAGAGTTAATTTTATCAAATCAATATATTAGCATAAATGATTGGATTGATTCTTTTGGTACCGAGAATAAAACAGGACAACAAGGGTCTATTTATATTGATGAGGCAGCATCTATTCAAAGAAAATTGAGTCTTAAAAACTATGAAGCTGAATATAGAGTTGTTCTTATATGGATGCCAGAAAGAATGAACCTTACAGTTGCTAATAAGTTGCTAAAACTACTTGAGGAACCCCCAAAAGGGACAATTTTTATTTTGGTTTCAGAAGACGCAAATAATTTATTACCAACTATCATCTCTCGCTTACAAACTTTAAAAATCCCTGATTTCAATCCTGAAGATATTGTTCATTATTTTGGAGGCATTACTCTTGAAAAAGCAAAACATCTTAAAAATATTACAGATGCTGATTTAGGGAAAATGATTAAAATTCAGCAAGATTATGAAGGGATTTTAGATTTATTTGAGGAGTTTTCAGCATGGATGAGGCTTGCATACAAAATGGATGTTGGTGGAATCTCTAAATGGGTGGATAAAATCTCAACAATGGGTAGAAAGCACCAAAAATTGTTTTTATCTTATGCTATAAAAATGATAAGGGAGTGTTTAATTTTGAACTTTGCCAACTCATCACTTTTAAAAACAAACGAAAAAGAGCATGCTTTTATAAGTAAATTTTCACCCTTCATACATGAGGAAAATAGTGTTATGATAGTGGAAGAATTAGAGAAATCAATAAAATCAATTAACAGAAATGCAAATGCAAAAATTTTATTTTTTGAGCTATCATTAAAAATGGTAAAATTCTTAAAAGTTAAGCGTAAATTTGCACTTAAATAAAATTATAAAATATGAGTTGTGGAAGCGGAGGAGGTTGTGATACATGTGAAGTCTCAGAATCTAGAGGTTGTGGAGTAAGTTCAGTATTTGATTGGCTTTACCAAATTGATGGGCCTAAAACTGATAATTCTAACCTAATTGAAGTTCAATTTAAAGGAGACAGAAAAGATTTTTATACAAATACAGAAAATCTTGATATAAAACATGGAGACATGGTAGCTGTTCAGGGAGATAAATCTGGGCATGATATTGGTAAAATAACTATGATTGGAGAATTAGTGGCACTTCAAATTACTAGAAAAAACAGAAATACTGAAAAAGAACCTCTTAAAAAATTATATCGCTTAGCATCAGAAACAGATATTGAAAAACAAAAAGGAGCCATTGAAAGAGAGGATGGCATTCTTGAAAAAGCAAAAAGAATTATTGAAGATTATAAGCTTGAGATGAAGTTGGCTGATGTGGAATTTCAAGGAGATAATTCAAAAGCTACTTTTTACTATACTGCTGATAAAAGAGTTGATTTTAGAGAATTAATTAGAGAATATTCTAGGCAATTTGGTGTTCGTGTAGAAATGAGGCAAATTGGAGTAAGGCAAGAGGCTGCTAAAATTGGAGGCATTGGAAGTTGTGGTAGAGAGCTTTGTTGCTCTACTTGGATGACAGAGTTTCCTTCAGTTTCAACTAGTGCAGCTAGGTATCAACAACTTTCAATAAATCCTCAAAAAATTTCAGGGCAATGCGGTAGGTTAAAGTGTTGTTTGAACTTTGAGCTTGATGGTTATGTTGAGGCGCTTAAAGACTTTCCAAGTAATAAAGTACAATTGAAAACCAAAAAAGGAACTGGGAAATTCGTAAAGATGGATGTATTTAAAAGATTAATGTTTTATTATAATCCTGAAAGTCCAGGAGATTTTATTGAACTTCCAGTTGATGGTGTAAAACAACTTATTGAATTAAATAAAAAAGGAGACATTCCTGTAAGTTTTGATGAGTTTACTGTTGAAGAAGAAGTTGTAGAAGTGAGTTTTGAAGATGCAATGGGACAAGATAATATCAATAGATTTGATAAGAAAAATCCTAAGAAAAGCAAAAAAAGAAAACGACCAGAAAGAAGAGAAAATTATAAAAAAAACAAAGCTAAAGCACAACAAAGAAGGCAAGAAAATAAACCAAAGAAGAATGCGTAATTTGAGCGGCATTTTTTTGTTGTTTGTTTTTTTTTCTTGTGATAACACAGTTTATGAAAGCCATAATTCTTTTGAAGAAAAATCATGGAATTCTGATAGTGTTATAACTTTTAATTACAATATTTCAGATACTTTAAACCCACATGAAATGAGTATTTTAGTTCGTCATACTGTTGATTACGAATACCAAAACTTATTCCTTTTTCTATCAGGAGATTTAAACGATACTATTGAGCTTGAATTGGCTGATAAAATTGGAAAATGGAAAGGAAGTGGTCTTAGCGACATAAGAGAGTTTGAATATCTTTTTGCAAAAAATAAAGTGTTCTCAAAAAAAGGAAACCACTCAATAAATATTGAACAAGCAATGCGATTTGGGGCTAAAGAAAAAATACAAAATTTGGAGCATGTTAGTGATATTGGATTAATAATCAGAAAGCAAAATGACTAGAGGAAAAAAAATCATATTATGGCTTGTTGTTTTAGGGCCTTTTATTGGACTTTTCTCATTAGTTTGGCTTACTTCATTAGGGTTCTTTGGTGCTTTACCAACTTTTGATCAATTAGAAAATCCTAAGAATAATTTAGCAACTGAAATCATATCAGAAGATGGTGTTGTTTTGGGAAAATATTTTTTTGAAAACAGAAGTAGAGCAAGCTACAATGAGATTCCACAAAATTTAATCACAGCTTTAATAGCAACTGAGGATGTTCGTTTTAGAGAACATTCAGGGATAGACGGACGAGCTTTACTTAGAGCAATTTTTGGTGCAGTTACAGGAAAAAGCAGTTCAGGTGGGGCAAGTACAATTACCCAACAATTAGCAAAAATGTTGTTTACTGAAAAACCTAGCTCGGGTATTGATAGGGTAATGCAAAAGCTCAAAGAATGGATTATTGCTGCTCAGCTCGAGAAAAGATATACAAAAGATGAGATTCTTGCAATGTATCTAAACCGATTTGACTGGGTAAATAATGCAGTTGGAATTAAATCTGCAGCAGCAGTTTACTTTAATAAAAAACCATTTGAGTTAGATATAGTAGAATCAGCAATGTTGGTAGGAATGCTAAAAAACCCTGCTTTATACAATCCAAATAGAAGATTAGAATTAACTGAAGGAAGAAGAAATGTCGTGCTTTCTCAAATGAATAGATATGAGTTTATTTCTGATTCATTATTTGATGTTCTCAAGAATCAGCCTATTGTTTTAGATTTTAAAAAGGCTAGTCATAATGAAGGCTTAGCTCCTTATTTTAGAGAATATTTAAGGGGACAGTTAAAAGAATGGTGTTCCAATCATACCAAGCCAGATGGAACAAACTATAATGCTTATACTGATGGATTAAAAGTTTACACAACCATTAATTCTCGCCTCCAAACTTTCGCAGAGGAAGGGCTAAAATCTCACATTTCATCACTTCAAAAGGACTTTTACAAACACTGGAAAGGGTATAGTAAAGCACCATATCCTAAAGATTTTGAATGGGAACAAATCAATGCTATTATTGATGCAGGAATGAAAAGGTCGGAACGCTACAGAAAACTAAAAAAAGCTGGAAAATCAGAAAGTGAGATTAAGCAAATTTTCAAAATAAAAGTTCCAATGACTTTGTTTTCTTGGGGTGGCGAAATAGACACTGTTTTATCTCCAAGAGATTCTATAAAGTATAACAAGTATTTCATCCATTCTGGAATGATGAGTATGGACCCTAAAACTGGCTTTGTAAAGGCATATGTTGGCGGAATCAATTACAAATATTTTAAGTACGACCATGTTAAAGTTGGAAAAAGACAAGTAGGGTCAACTTTTAAGCCATTTTTATATTCGTTAGCAATACAAGAGGGTTACTCCCCATGTTATAAAATACCAAATGTGCCTGTTGTTTTTGATAAAGAAAGATGGGGGTTAGCTAAAGATTGGGCTCCAAAAAATTCGGGTAATGATTTTGATGAAATGAATATCACGCTAAAGTTTGG
>ERZ1046876.765-NODE-765-length-23219-cov-6.194612_pt1 | contig 23219 bp, 21 predicted proteins | sample MGYA00383094_ERZ1046876 | MGnify/ENA primary metagenome ERZ1046876 (study PRJEB29581, sample SAMEA5548364) | metagenome | biome: marine; feature: coastal; material: water | depth 50 m | study: Short-term variability in the microbial, nano- and picoplankton...
TTGGTTCATCGGTCGATCTGGGCGGTGGTATGGAACGTGTTGTCTATCGCACAACGGCCGCCACTTCTGCTGGTACTACTCAGTTTATTAGAGTCAGGGTAAAAGCCAGGTAAAATTTAAAAAAAATTTAAAATGAGCAACATTCCGGATGATCAATTAATTGAACCAAAAAAAGCCTCCCAAATACTGGGTTTTAAAACCAACCAGCAGGTGACCAAGTACATCAACGAAGGGATTCTTAAAACTTACGAAAAACAGGGAAGCAAGAGAAAATGGCTGGACATTGAAGAAGTATACAAACTGCCGAAACCTTTGCCAATACCTCCACCCGACCATTACTTCCAAACCCTTAAAGTAAATGAGCGTTGGAAGAAAAAGGAGTAACTCAGGCAAGTTCTCCGCAACCTCAGATTAATTTATCTTACGGGAAGAAACCTGGTTCGAATAATCTTATTTCGAACTTTGATCTATGCTCATAGGTTAAAAGACTTGGCAACATTTTGATAAAAGTGGAGTAGCTACAATAAAATAACCAAAGCAAAGATTTACTTCTTATTCGATTACTCTTTGCCAATATTCATGCATTCCGTAAGATTTTGGAATGACGGATATTACACTACCCATGATCCAACAAATTGCATTGCAAGCTAGAGATGCTTCCCGGGCATTAAGTGCTGCAACAACCAGTCAGAAAAATGATGCCCTACAAGCAATTGCCCGCGAACTGGAATCCAACCGAAAGACCCTTATCGAGGAGAATGAAAAAGATTTAAAGGCAGCCAAGGAAAATGGATTAACGGAAGCGATGGTTGACCGGTTGCGACTAAACCATGAACGGATTGATGGAATGGTCCAGGGTTTGCGCCAGTTGATCGAATTGCCTGATCCTGTGGGCGGATTGATCGAGGAGAAAACACCTGCAAATGGATTAAATATCCGCAAAGTCCGCACACCGATCGGAGTAATTGGAATTATTTACGAATCCCGCCCAAATGTTACGATTGATTGTGCCGGACTATGTTTGAAGTCGGGAAATGCATCCATCCTCCGCGGAGGTAAGGAAGCACTGCACTCCAACCAGGCACTTGCCTCAATTATTAGCACAGCCTTGGCAGGAAGCGATCTACCAGAAAATGCGGTCCAGCTTATTCCCACGAGTGACCGGGCAGCCCTTAATCATTTACTCACCCTCGATGAATATGTGCACTGTATCATTCCACGTGGGGGAGAAGGTTTGATCCGTTTTGTTGCTGAAAATAGCCGGATTCCGGTAATTAAACATTACAAAGGTGTATGTAACCTTTACCTCGATGAGGGCTGTGATCCTCAAATGGGACTGGATATTGCAGTGTCTGCAAAGTGTGGAAGACCGGGGGTTTGTAACGCCATAGAAAATTTAATTGTTCATGCATCCCAACTCGATTCCCTGCTTCCCAAAATCGGGCAGGCATTGCAGGAAAAAGGATGTGTTATTTTTGCAGACGAGCGAGCATCCAAAGCCCTTGGAGATGTTCCAACTTCCCCGGCAAGTGAACAGGAATATGCAGAGGAATTTCTCGATCTTCGACTCGCGATTAAAACGGTGGATCATCTGGACGAGGCAATTGAATTTACCAACCGCTATGGAAGTGGGCACAGTGAATCCATCCTCTCACCATCCGCAGAGCGGGCGGAGAAATTCCAGCGGGAAGTCGATGCCTCTTCTGTTTACTGGAATGCAAGTACCCGCTTTACCGATGGGTTTGAATTTGGACTGGGGGCAGAAATTGGCATATCGACGGATCGTTTGCACGCCCGCGGACCCATGGGTCTGGAAGAATTGTGCACCTATAAATATATGATCCAGGGAAATGGGCAGTGGAAATAGTGCCTATCGCCCCACCCTCTTAAATCGGCCAAGCATTTCAAGGTTATGAACGATCTATTAATCACTGGTGGCACCCTCGTAACAGACGGTAAACGGGAGGAGTCAGATTTGCTCGTACGGAATGGAAAAATCGAACGAATTAGTCCGTCCATATCCCCACCACCAAATGCCCAAATTATTGAGGCTGGCGGAAAATGGATTCTTCCGGGATTGATCGATGACCAGGTGCACTTCCGTGAACCTGGACTTACCCATAAGGCATCCATCAAGACCGAAGCCCGGGCTGCGGTTGCCGGTGGAGTAACCAGTTTTTTTGAGATGCCCAATGTTTCCCCACCCACCCTCGATATGCAAAGGTTGGAGGAAAAACGGGCAATCGCGCGACGGGACTCGGTGGCAAACTATGCCTTTTTTCTGGGAGCGAGTAATGAAAACCTGGAAGCGGTAAAGTCGGCTGACCCCAGCCGTATTGCCGGGATCAAAGTATTTATGGGTTCATCCACCGGAAATATGCTGGTTGATGAGGAGGCCACTCTTGAGCAAATCTTTCGCCATGCCCCGGCTACCATAGCCACCCATTGCGAGGACACCCCAACCATTTTAGAAAACGAGGCTTTGGCACGGGAAAAATTTGGCGAAATCGTGCCATTTTCTGAACATCCAAACATCCGCTCGCGTGAAGCCTGCCTGCGCTCGTCCACCCTGGCTACGGAACTTGCCAAACGCGAAAATGCACGACTCCATGTTTTGCACATTTCAACCGAGGAAGAACTCGACCTTTTTACCCCTGGTGATGCCCGTATAACTGCAGAGGCATGTGTGCATCATTTATGGTTTGAAGAATCTGGATATGATAAACTTGGAGCCCTGATAAAATGCAACCCGGCAATCAAACGGGCAAGCGACCGATCGGCCGTGCGCCAAGCGGTGGCGGATGGAAGAATATCGGTACTTGCGACCGATCACGCCCCACATACCTGGGAAGAGAAACAGGGAACTTATTTCAACGCGCCTTCTGGGCTACCCCTTGTTCAGCACACCCTTTTACTGATGTTGGAAATGGTAAATGAACAATGTTTTTCGCTGGAAACCTTAGTGGAGCGTGCCTGCCATGCTCCCGCCCGTATTTTTGATGTTTTAGAGCGCGGTCATTTACGCGAAGGCTACTGGGCGGATTTAGTCATTGTCGATCCTCTCAGTCAAACAGTGGTCGATGAGGGCGAATTGTTCAGCAAGTGTGGATGGTCTCCATTTGCAGGCGAGCGTTTTTCCCACCGGATCGAACATACGATCGTGTCGGGGCAAATTGCTTACGAACAGGGAAGAGTAATTGAATCTTGCCGTGGAAAAGCGGTGAACTTCGCTTCGGTCAGGCGGTAAACAAGCAAGATACAATCAGGGGAGCCAGGGATACTTTTCGAAATCGGGCTTTCTTTTTTCCAAAAAGGCTTTCTTTCCTTCCGTTCCTTCCTCGGACATATAGTAAAGCATAGTAGCGTTACCAGCGAGTTCCTGTAAACCGGATTGGCCATCGCAATCGGCATTGAATGCAGACTTTAGGCAACGAATCGCAAGCGGGCTTTTTTCGAGAATTTCCCCGGCCCATTGCACACCCTCAGTTTCCAATTGATCGACTGGGACAACTTTATTGACCAGCCCCATATCGAGAGCTTCCTCGGCTCCATACTGTCTGCAAAGAAACCAAATTTCACGGGCCTTTTTCTGCCCGACGATCCGGGCAAGATAAGAAGATCCAAAACCACCGTCAAAACTACCGACCTTTGGACCAGTCTGTCCAAATACCGCGTTATCCGCAGCGATGGTAAGATCGCACACGACATGTAGAACATGCCCGCCCCCGATCGCATAACCAGCAACCAGAGCAATGACCACTTTGGGCATGGAACGGATAAGTTTTTGCAGGTCGAGAACATTGAGACGGGGAACGCCCTGATCGTCAACATAGCCGGCTTCTCCACGCACGCTTTGATCCCCACCGGAACAGAATGCATATTTCCCATCGGTGTGTGGACCCGCACCGGTGAGCAGAACTACTCCGATTTTTGGATCCTCCCTGGCATCGAGAAAGGCCTGGTACATTTCATTGACCGTTTTCGGACGAAAAGCGTTGCGCTTGTGCGGACGATTAATGGTAACCCGCGCAATCCCACCTGACTTGTGATAAAAAATATCCTCGTATTCACCAACTGTTTCCCAATTCATGAGTGAACCTCCTCTTCTACCGAATCGGACGAAGTGGATGAATCCACAGGCTCAACCTTTCGGCCCTGTATGCCCCATTTCTCACGCAGGTAGAGGCGTTCCTCTTTCCAGTCGGCAAAAGGTTTGCCCCGCAAGGAAAGCAATTGATCGAGGTTTTGCTTATCGAACTGGCCGGAGCCGGTTTCGTTCATGGGTTCAGTCGGGTGATTTTCCATTGTTCGTCCGTTTGTTGATAAAGAAAGCGGTCGTGTAGACGGTTGGGCCCGCCCTGCCAAAATTCAAAGGATCGTGGGTGCAGGTAGTAGCCACCCCAGTGAGGTGGACAGGGGGGATTTTCCCCATATTTTTCCTGAGCTTGTAAAAAAGATTTCTCGAGGCTTTCGCGCGAATCCAGGGGCTGGCTTTGCTGGGATGCCCATGCCCCGATTCGGCTAAAATAAGGACGGGAAAGAAAATATTCCTCGGTCAGGGAGTCCTCCACCTTGGTGACTTCTCCAAGAATGGTTACCTGGCGTTGCATGGAAAACCAGGGAAAGTGCATACTAACATGAGGATTATCCGAAAGATGCCCGGCTTTTCGACTGTTATAATTTGAATAAAAAACAAACCTTCCACCCTCCAAGCCCTTAAGGAGTACGGCCCGGGAAGAAGGCCTACCCAATTTATCCACTGTGGCCAGGCTGCAAGCATTGGGATCGTATACACCAGACTCGATCGCATCCTGCATCCATTTTTGAAACTCGGTCACAGGATCATCAGACAATTGATCGCGACGGAGAGGTTCGCGGTCATAACTTTCTCTTAAATCCTGTAGGCTTTGATTAAAATCATTCATTGTAAGTCGTTTAATCTAGACAAAATGAGGCATTCGGCAAAACCCTTTATTCTAAATTTGTCATGTTTGCCTTGCTTACTTCCTCCCGACCGACAGCAGCAGCTAGTCCGGGAGAACGGTCGCGCATTTTTTGGCGAATTTTCATATTCCAACGAATAAGACACCTGGCAATCCGCCCGCGCAGGGAACGGTGTATCCAATGCAGTTCATAGGCAGGTTCAGAGGAGGTGGCGTAGCGTTCCTTGTAGGCAAAGGGAGCGGGTAAAAAATCAAACACACGACCTTCTTCCCAGCAACATGCCATCGAGCGTTTCAGGAGTTGTTTTCCGGGGGAATATTTTTTCCACTCCTCATCGTAGGCGAGGTGATGGAGGTATGAACGCCCGGGTGCGAGCAATTCCAACTGCCAGGCAATTGGCTGATCATCCACCCGCAACACAGAAAGCCTGGCCCTTGATAACTGGGCAAGTTCGGGAAGCAGTTCGAAAAAGAATCCACGCTTTCCACGAATGCTGTAAAGGCCGGCATTTTCCAAGGTCTTACTCGATGCAACTTCCACCAAGCAGGTCGTAGGCATGGCCAACCTTACTTCCTCAAGAGTGTGGCAAGTCTGCCAACTGATTTTCCCCTGCTCAGCAAGACTACGCTCGTCGTAACGAAAAGACTTGCGAGACTTTGGCCCCATTTTGTCCTCCCAGAATTCTTCAAAGCTTTGTCCTTTTACCTGTTCCACCAGACAGGACGAACGGGCACATCGAGTGATGGTCAAATGTTTTCTTTTTTCAACGGATTCCCTTAGGTAAGCATTCCAAAAAGTTTGCGGGATTTGAGGAAGCCAGACGAAGAGAAAGGAACTGATCAAGCCTTCAAGGGCATTAATCATAGGGCTGACAACATCTTGGGTACAGGTGGGAAAATGATAGTTTGCTTCGTCATAAATAAAGGGCCAAAGACCCTTTGAACCCAACAACCCCGGACGTTCCACAAAGGGCCAGTAACCAAGAAGTTTTCCCTGTTCTGAATAAGCGAGCAGAACAAGAGGAGCACGGCCCTGCTTTTGACGTTTCCACCACGAGCGCATCCATTCGGGTGAGAAGTAGGGATTTATCCAGTCTGCCCGATCTACCAAGGCATCATACTCCTCGGCGATTGAATCGATGACCATTGGATGGCGCGAAACTTCAATGCGTGGTGGACAAACAGTCACGGCACGAGCGGGAGAAAAAAATTAGGAGAGCCCGAAAAAGCGGGCAGAAAAAATTAGATAACGAGGTTGGAAAAATCCTCGTACTCGGCACGAAATCCACCATCCACTCCCCGACAAAGCACTGCCACTGCATCGTGAGAATGCAAAGATTCGAAGTGGGAACAAACAATACGAAAATCAGTAATGCGCGATTCCTCAATCAGTTGCTCGTAGAGCAGTCGGGCCGCATCCTCAACAAACTTAACCTTTGCCCCATTAAGCTCAGCAAAGGCCTGTTCGTCTTCCCGTTTAACCATTACCTGAGTTTCAGTACCCAAACCATTGATACACATATCGCGCAGTTCAAGTAAGGATAATTCCTGGTCCGGGCGGACTTCCACACTAACACGGGCAAGACTGCGTTGGGAATGTGGAATGGCCAGTAAGTTCCTTGCTTCCCGGGCATGCTCAGAAAGTTCGGAAGCACAGGGACAGGCGGAGGAATAAATAAAATCAAAATTTATAATTTTACGCACGCGGTCCGAACGATCGATAATTCCCTCAAAACTACATTGGTAATATTGGTAACCCTCCAATCCACTCCGTAGGCTTTCCTGAACCATGGGGTAAGAAAAATCCACCTTTATCCTGGCCTCTTGAGAACCTAATAATTCTTTGTAGTGGCGGAGTATCTTATCAAGGGTTTCGGGAGAAAATACTTCCTTTTCGTATTCGTAAAAAATACGAATAATGCGGGACATATTGATCCCTTTTTTATCAGCATCCAAACTTACTGTACCAGTAACCCGGGATTCCAGGGTAAGATGTTCACCGTCCGGCCCTACGAATCGTAGTGGTAAGCGAAAACCTGATATGCCAACCTGAAGAATGGGAACATTAGCACCCTGCATTTCAGAACAGCCTGAGTTCTGTACATCGGGCAGAGATTTTCTGTACTCGGGAGTGATCTTAAAATTTGGATCGTACTCGCGTTTGAGTTTGATGGGTTGGTCGGATGCTGTGTCCATGTTCTAAATTTGACGGGTTTTAGAAAGGATGCAAATAGGTAGATTACTTTGCCTTACCTTGATTAGCCACCGCCTCCATCGCCTTGGCCACGGCCTCGGGATCTCCAAGGTATTGACGGTTGATCGGTTTAAGGTCGGCATCCAGTTCGTAAACAAGTGGCATGCCAGTGGGTACATTCATTCCAATAATATCTTCCTCGGATACACCATCCAAATATTTGATAAGAGCACGCAGGGAATTTCCATGTGCAGCAATTAACACACTTTTCCCCTGTTTAATTTGCGGAGCAATCGTATCAGTCCACAAGGGAAGAAAACGGGCGACTGTATCTTTGAGGCATTCAGTGAGAGGAATATCTGCCTCGTCTAATCCAGCGTAACGCCGGTCTTTACCCGCGTAGCCTTCATCCTCTTTAGTCATGGGAGGTGGTGGAATGTCGTAACTACGCCTCCATACCAGTACCTGTTCGTCCCCGTGTTTCTCAGCGGTTTCTGCTTTATTTAATCCTTGTAAAGCTCCGTAGTGCCTTTCATTCAAACGCCATTCGCGATGAACAGGTATCCAGACCTGGTCCATTTCATTAAGGGAAAACCAAAGGGTACGAATCGCCCGTTTGAGCAGGGATGTGTAAGCAACATCGAACTGAAAACCTGCTTCCTTGAGCAGACGGCCGGACTCGCGAGCCTCGCCCTCCCCCTTTTCAGTGAGGTCAACATCGTGCCAACCGGTAAAACGGTTTTCTTGGTTCCACTGGCTTTCGCCGTGTCGGAGAAGTACTAATTTATGCATAGCTGTAATGGGAATAAAGTGGACGATTGTAGCTTAATACCTGCCCGGGGTCACGAATTTTCCACCGCTTTTGAATCTTGCATTTCTTGCGGGTAGGACTTGTGGAAAGGTGTGGGATGCGCTTGGATGAATCCCATGTTTGGTCGGATGCTCCTGCTTTTTATTTTTCTACCCATGGTGGAACTCTACCTATTAATTATGCTGGGTTCACGCATCGGGGCGATGCCCACCATCGGCTTGATCGTGCTAACTGGTATTATCGGAGCCTCTCTTGCCCGGCAGCAAGGATTATCCGTTCTCTCGAAAATTCAGCGAGAAATGAGCTCGGGTAAACCCCCAGCTCAGGAACTAATTGAAGGTGCCTTGATTGTCGTAGGGGGAATTGTCCTGCTAACCCCGGGTATTATTACTGATATTTTCGGATTTTCTTTGCTCATCCCCCCCATTCGCAAGGCCCTCTGCCGGAAACTGACCAAGTCCTTTTCCCAGAATATGGGCAAGGCAAGCGGATTTGCCCATTCCTCTAAAAGTACATCCTCTTTTCGTAAAGACTCGGATGATGTGATCGATGTCTAGCCCCACCACTGTTTCATTCTTATTTGTCTTTTGCCTACTTGGGTTCCTCGGGTGTGCCGGACCAGAAGAAGGTGTCTACACTGGAAAGATCGGTAAAAAGAAGGAGGTGACCATTCGGCTAAAGACCGACGGACTGGTTGAACTTGAAGGGTATTGGAAGCAACCACTCCAAGGCGGCCATGATCAGGGATCTCTAAGAGGCAAAGATATGGATGCTCTTGTTTTTGAAGGACCGGCAGGTAAGAAATTTAAGCTCCGATTTTTATACGAAAAAGATGAAGACAGTTTAATTATTCGGGCGATTCATTCTCGAACCTATGGACCAGGAGCGAGGTATATTCCCACCGAGGAGGATTCCGCCCTTAACCCTGCTCCCCGCCTTTCCCGTTTGAGCCCGGGAAAAAACTAGTCCTCATCCTGGGTTTCCTCGATCATACGTTCGAGGGCATCCCGAAATTCCGGCCCCATTCCTTCCCGCTTGGCAATCTCCAGGTAAAAAGGAATATAATCATTTTGTTTCAATGATTTAAGGGCAATATTATGGAACGGTTCATCCGCCGAAATAAAATAGGTCGCCTGACCAAAGGACAGAGTAATACCGGAATCGCTCCGAAAAACACCCAACCTTTCATGTCTATCCTTCATCTTTTATCGTTGGTATCGTGCGTGGATCCCATGAGCAAGCCCGGGATTGCTCAACAACAAAAATAAAGATAGGATTTGTACAGGATGATTTTCTTTCCCTATCGTGATGATAACCCAACCGGTTCCTTTCCCTTGGTTAATTGGTTGTTCATTCTTGCCAACATCTGGGTATTTTTTGCCTACCAACTCCCCCTGGGCCCGGCAGAACAGAAGTCCTACTTTGCAAACTTTGGATTCATACCCGCGGCTTTTTATGGACAATTTGCTCAGGACAACCTTGGAGCAGTTGCATGGGAGTGGGGATCGGTGGTCACATCGATGTTTAGTCATGGAGGATTCCTCCATCTCTTTGGAAATATGCTTTTTCTATATCTGTACGGGGATAACCTGGAGGATGCCATGGGCAAGGTACGCTATTTTTTATTCTTTTTACTGTGCGGTTTTTTTGCCGCCATCGCCCAGTCCCTAATCGATCCGTCCTCGGAAATTCCCATGGTTGGGGCATCCGGTGCGATCTCCGGAGTAATCGCAGGCTATCTGCTACTTTACCCCCGAGCAAATATTCGTATCTTTTACTGGGTTTTTCTTTTTGTGGGAACACTCTATCTGCCCGCTTACCTCGTGCTCGGCCTGTGGGTATTTGAACAGGTAATTGCCCTACCCGAATCAATGAAACAGGCGGGAGGGGTTGCTATAGCTGCACACCTTGGCGGATTTGCCGCCGGTCTACTCTTCACTCCTTTTCTGCGAAAACCCGGAGTTCGCCTGTTTCAGGACGGACGAACGCGCTCTTTTACTCGCCAATCCCGGGGATTGCGGTAACTTTACCCGCTTTTAAACGAACAGATGGAAAAAGCATACCAACCAAAAAATGTGGAGGACCGCCTCTACGAAACCTGGGAACGAGAGGGGTCATTTCAGGGACGACCCGATGCGGATAAGCCCGCCTACTCCATAGTCATCCCCCCCCCCAATGTGACTGGTGTTCTCACCATGGGCCATGTGCTCAACAATACCATCCAGGATATTCTCGCCAGGCGGGCACGCCAGCGTGGTCATGCCACGCTTTGGTTACCAGGAACAGACCATGCTGGCATTGCCACCCAGACCAAGGTGGAACAACAACTTCGCAAGGAAGGTAAAAATAAACACGATTTGGGAAGAGAAGGATTTATCGAGCATGCCAAGAAGTGGCGCGATAAACACGGAGGAATTATCCTAAAACAATTGAGAAAGCTTGGATGTTCCTGTGACTGGGAACGTACCGTTCATACTCTCGACACCGATTATTCCGAGGCAGTACTCGAAGCCTTCGTGCGTTTGTTTAACAACGGATATGTTTATCGGGGCAAACGCATGGTCAACTGGTGCCCGGTTAGCCGGACCGCTCTGTCTGACGAAGAGGTAATCACAAAACCTCAGAATGGAAAACTTTTTAAAATTCGTTACGAACTGACGGATGCTCCGGGCGAATACCTTTATGTCTCCACAACCCGTCCGGAAACAATCATGGGCGATGTTGCCCTTGCCATCCACCCCGAGGACGAGCGTTGGCCAGGGCTCGAAGGTAGAAAAGTCCGCCGACCTCTACAACCTGCAGAAATTCCCATCATTGCAGATGCGGCAGTGGAAAAAGACTTTGGTACAGGCATGCTCAAGATTACTCCTGCCCATGATCCTTTGGACTTCGAGATCGGACAGCGGCACAACCTGGAAATTATTGACGTCCTAAATGAGGATGGATCCCTCAATGATTTGGCAGGGCCCGAATTTTCCGGAATGGATCGTTTTGAGGCCCGCAAAGCTACTGTGGAAAAACTACGGGAGCAGGGAGATCTGGCCGACGAAGAAGACCACGCCAATAATGTCGGGTTTTCAGAACGGGCGGATGTACCAGTTGAACCTCGTCTTTCCGAGCAATGGTTCCTGCGCTATCCACGCGTGGAAGAAGCCAAGCGGGCGGTGGCTGAAGGATTTATTCGCTATTTCCCGGAACGCTGGAAGAAAACCTATCTCCACTGGTTGGAAAACATTCAGGATTGGTGTATCAGCCGACAACTATGGTGGGGACACCGTATCCCGGTTTGGTACCGTAAGGGAGCTCCCCGAAACGATCCAAAAAATTGGCATATCTCTGTGAAAGGGCCGGAAGATCCGGAAAACTGGGAACAGGATGAGGATGTGCTCGATACCTGGGCATCTTCATGGCTCTGGCCGATTGCCACTATGGGATGGCCGGATAAATCGGCAATGAAGGAAAAGGGGCTTGATTATTTTTACCCCACATCCGCCCTGGTGACCGGTCCGGACATCATCTTTTTCTGGGTCGCCCGTATGATCATGGCAGGCTTGGAATTCAAGGGGGATCCGGTTGATCCCAAGGTTACTCTATCTGACGAGGAAATCCGTAAGCGTATACCCTTTAAGGATGTTTACTTCACCGGAATTATTCGTGATGAAAAGGGGCGTAAAATGTCCAAATCTTTGGGGAATTCCCCCGACCCGCTCGATCTCATTGAAAAGTATGGGGCAGATGGTTTGCGATATGGTATTATGAGCATAGCCCCCAAGGGTCAGGATATCCGCTTTTCAGAGGAACGAATTGAGCAGGGAAGGAATTTTTGCAATAAACTATGGAATCTTTCGCGCTTTCGTCAAATGGCGGATGAGGAAACCCGCGAGTCCACCCTGGAAGAGATTATCAACCGGATTGATCCAGCCCAGCTCAACCAGGACGATCATGCAATCTTGCTCCGTCTCGTACACACCCTTGATGAAGTGGAACGACTCTACGAGGAGTACGAATTTAATTCTGTCCTTCAATCGATCTATCGTTTTTTCTGGAACGACCTGTGCGACTGGTATGTCGAAAACTCGAAGGCTCGTATGAAAGGCGGGGAAGATAAAAACACCTGCCTTGCGATTCAGGATCTATGCCTTAGACAAGTTTTACTTCTGCTACACCCTGCGACTCCTTTTATTACCGAAGAACTGTGGAAAGGACTTGGGTTTTCCGGTGGGCAGTCCATCCAGTGGATCAATCCGGGAACGGGTCAGGAGTTAAATCAATCTCTTGAACAAGCGGGCGTCCGGCCAGATGCTTCCGCCCTTGAGGAAATGCTCGCTATTCGCGAGCTCGTCACTTCCATGCGTGCCCTCAAAGCGGACCGCAACTTGGCAAGTAACAATAAAGTCGAATTCTTCTACCTTGCAGATGATGAAAATTCCACGGTGTTGGAAAAACATATTTCCTCCCTTCTCAGTTCAGTAGGATCGGCCGCACTCAAACGGGTAAAGGAAGCACCCGTGGGCATGCCCACTTTGGTCACCTCATTTGGATCGGTTTATATGGACCTGGCCAGCGGGATTGATCCTGTGGTCGAGCGGGCAAGACTGACCAAGGAAATGGAAGGTTTGGACAAAATTATATCTTCGATCGAAAACAAGTTAAACAATGCCGCCTTTACCGATAAGGCACCTACCCAGGTGGTCGAAGGGGCTCGGAAACAATTGGCAGATAACCAGAAAAAACGTCAGGAAACTTCCGAAGCTTTAACTGCTCTCGCCGGGTAGCCAAGACCAAACGATTACCCCCATTACCCCCGACGGACCGGACCTTCAAAGCGTCTGCGCTGCCTCATAGGAAGCTCGGGAAGTTGTGGGAGTTCCTCCGCCTGCGAATGGGAACTTCCCAGTTTTCGTGCTTTAGTTTGCAACTCCGTCCAGCGGGGAATACCAAGGTCAGGCCCATGAGCAATCAAATCGAGCAGACATTTCCACTCAATAACCAGGCGCTCCACATCCCCCGCACCCAAGTCCTCCGCCTCTCCCTCCTTTAAGGCAGTAAGAAGAGAACGTTCCCGGATAAAATCGACTGCCCCTTCCCCAAATTCGATCGGTAAGCCAGCCCGTAAATACCCCGGGCAGTCACGAAAACCATAGGCCTGTCGGCAGAGAGCAGATAGACGGGACTCCGTATTGGCCCAGGAACGAAAACGATGCCCAGCCCGAAGGTTTGCCAGGTCATGAATCAGTTCATCAATATCATAGGTTGAATCTTCCAAGGCCACCGCCACTGCCAAGCCCTCACCCCTTGAAAACTGACTAAAAATAAGGCCGCGGTCGGTAGGCCGGGCATGCTCATCGATTAAGCCCAAAACATACCATGCCTCAACCGGACTGGCCTGAGCTAAATCATCTCCATGCACCGAACTTTTCTCCACGAAAGGAGAATCAAATGATCGGGAAACGCGGCGTAATTGAGGATTGAGAAGTAAACGACCCCGTGAATCCTTCCAAGCCAGAGCCTGTGCATTTTCATAGCTTAGACGGGCACTAAGAACTTTTCCTCGATCCACAAACTCGACCAGTTCACCACCCTGAGAAAGGGATGAGAAAAAGGGACGTAATTGATCCTCCAAGCCAAGACGCTTCCAGGTCTTCCGCGCATATTTCCGTTTACCCTTTGGTCGTTCCTGAGCCACTGCCAGTCGTAAAACCTTACGAAATGATTTAATCAGGGTGACCCGCTCCCCCATTGATTCATCGAGGTAAACAGCCACCGGAATTTCTTTTCCATAAGTCGGAGATTTCTTGGTTCCAAAACGACAGGGATTTCCCGTCGGTATTTTGTTCAAAGTATCGGGCAGAGTAAGGGCAGCTATCCACTTCTCATCTTTTCTTACGAGAGCCCGGCCGAGTAATGCCCGCGACTGGCCTCCCCTTCTTTCCCAGAGGCCAGCACTGTTAAGCATCTCGATCACCTCATCCCTGGGAGAATCCGTAGCTTGATTAGCACCTTCCCTCGCTTGTGCTAAGGAACTCAAGTTGCCAAGGGATTCGCGAAAGCCCAGCCTAAGTTCTTCCTCTGAAAAAAGTCGGTCTGCAAGCTGGCGGGCGGCATCCACATGGTTTTCTCCCCTTTGCAGAGCATCATCCATGACCTTGAGTAAGGATGGCCAGTCGAGGGTGGAGGATCGTTGGAGGCGCAAAGGTCGGGCATCGGAAATTCGGGTTTGGCGAGAAGCAACCACCACATATCCGCGGGTATCCTTACCCCGTCTGCCCGCCCGGCCAAACATTTGTAAAAGTTCATCTTGGCGGACCTGGTGTAATTGCTCATCTATTCGATATTCCCTGTCCGTGACCAATACGGAACGGGTGGAAAAATTAATCCCCGCACCCAAGCCAGTGGTCGCCACCACCACCTGTAACTGTCCGGCCTTAGCCAGGGGTTCGACAAGCCCTGCCCGCTTAAGATAATCAAGGCCGCTATGATGATAGGCTACCCGACGGCGCAACAGCGAAGAAAGTTCCTTACCGGCCAAACGGCGCTGCTCGGTGGTAAGTTCGAGCATTTCGGGCTCGGGTAATTCATGGGCAAGTTGACGGGCAAGTTCTTCTGCAGCTTTGCGCCGGGGGGCAAAAATCAATAATGGACCAAGCCCGGCACGCAGGGCACCATCGACCAACCTCGGCCAATGGCCGTGCAATTTCCCACCTGAAGCAGAGCGTTTGAGAAGGACCTCACCCATAACTTCCTCAAGAGGAACCGGACGTCTGGCTTCCTCGATAACCGCGACCCGACGTCCATGACCAACCAACCACTCGGCAACGACATGTGGATTGGCTACGCTGCCACTCATTAGAAGCAGAGCGGTTTGAGGTCGAGCCATAGCTAGGGTGACCTCATAGCCCGGACCACGCTGAGAATCTCCGAGTAATTGATACTCATCGACCACAAAAAGATCAGGCGGATGGATACCTGCCATCGATCCGCGCTGCGTTTCCAAGGTGGCCACCACCACGGAGGCTTCCGGAAGGTGGCGTACATCCCCAGTGACCAGTCCGACCTCCCATCCACGCTCTTTCCATTCACGAAACTTATCGTTGGCCAATGCCCGGGTAGGCACGGTGTAGACCGCCCGCCCCTTAAACCCTGCCTCGATCCACTGCTCGAATACAAAAGTCTTGCCCGCACCAGTGGGCGCATGAAGCACCACATCCTTGCCTCCCCGAAGCTCGTTTAACGCCTGGCGCTGCCAGGAATCGGGAAGAAAGATACGCCCGCCAAATTCGTCGCTATTCGTTTGCATTGTTTCCACTGAACGTTTGCATATTTGCAAGTACCTTACCCAATCTCAATCATGCAATCGAATATGAACATATTCTCAAAAAACCTAATTCCTGTCTGATGATCCGAATGATTGCAGCTTGTGGCCGCAAACGGGTAATGGGCTCGAGTGGTACCCTACCCTGGAAAATCCAGAAAGACTGGGAATATTTCTTAGATACCACACGGGATGGAGCTTTAATCATGGGACGTAAATGCTACGAAGACTTTGTGGAGCATGCCGAAGAACGCAAAGTGGTCGTCCTTACCCGTAACCCGAACCTGAGCTTTACTCATGCTCAACGAGCGGGGAGTTTGACAGAAGGTATAGGGCAGGCATCGGCTATGTCCAGTAATGTGTGGATATGCGGGGGAGAACAAATTTATGCCGAAGCCATGCCCCTGTGCGAAGAATTACACCTCACTCAAATCGATGCGGATTTTGTGGGGGATACCCACTTTCCCGATTGGCGGGACCATTTCCCCAATGAACAAAGCAGGCGGGAAACAACTGGCAATGGATACCCATTGACTTTTTTAATTTTGCAAAAATAGGCAGATAATTCCTGTTTCTATCGCCCGAAGGCTTGCTTCCGTTCCCAAGAACCACTATTTCCTAAGATTTAATGAGCGATACTATGCGATTTTTAAGCTACGAGGATTTAGAAGAGATCCAAATGGAATTTGGTACTCCCAGCTTTGTATACGATGAGGCTATATTGCGGGCAAATGCCCGGGCGGTCATGAATTTCCCCCATGCCTATGGTCTCTTTGCACGCTATGCAATGAAAGCTGCACCCACTGCTGCTATTCTGCGAATTTTCAACGAAGAGGGACTCGGTATCGATGCGAGTTCGGTGTACGAAGTAGAACGGGCAGTACGGGCGGGGTTTGGTACGGAGTCGATATCCCTGAGCACTCAGGAATTGGCCGATGATTTTACCTACTGGGCCCAGGATGGAATCAAGATAAACCTTTGTTCACTCCATCAAATTCACAAGTTTGGAAAGTGGGGAAAAACCAAACGGGTAGGTCTACGCTTTAATCCGGGCAAAGGCTCGGGCGGTAACAACCGTACAAATGTTGGCGGTCCGGCAAGTAGCTTTGGGATATGGAAGGACGATTTAAATGAAGCCCTTTCCCTCTGCCAGGAATACAACCTCACGGTCGAACGTATTCATACCCATATTGGGTCAGGTTCCGACCCAGATGTTTGGAAAACGGTGGCCTCCATGACTTTGGATTTGGCCCGTTCCTTTCCCTCCGTCGAAACAATAAATTTGGGTGGTGGATACAAGGTGGCACGTATGCCTGATGAAAAACCAACTGATTTACAGGAAGTTGGATCTCCAGTATGTGAATTATTTAAAAATTTCGCCTCGGAAACAGGACGGAAATTAAAGCTGGAAATTGAGCCGGGCACTTTTCTTCTCGCCCATGCATGCAGCTTGGTTACACGAGTACAAGATGTCACTTCCACCGGACCAGATGGATACCGTTTTCTCAAGCTCGATTCCGGAATGACGGAAATTTTGCGTCCCAGCCTGTATGGTGCCCAGCACCCCATTCATTTGCTTTGCGAACCGGGACAGGAAAAATTTCGAGAATCTATCGACCAAGTGGTGGTTGGACATTGTTGTGAATCTGGAGATCTTCTGACCCCAGCTCCGGGGGATCCAGAAGCCTTATTCCCCAGAAATCTTCCCCGTGGAGAGATTGGTGATTTTTGCGTAATCGAAGGGGTGGGTGCATACTGTTCATCGATGTCGGCAAAAAATTATAATTCATTTCCCGAAGCCGCGGAGGTTCTGCGTAAGGAAGATGGTCGACTCGGCCAGATTCGAAAGCGGCAAACCTTTGAACAAATCATTGAAAACGAAGTAGTCCCGTGAAGACCTCCGGCCTCGGTCGTTTTACTCTTGGTCAACCTCTCCCCGCCCAACCTCATGCGGTTTGTGTAAGCCTGCCAAAAGTTGCTGACTTGATTGGTTACGAGGAGAAAGACCCACAAACCCTCGCTGCCTTACCCACGGGATACCCGCGTTTTGTCAGGCATAAAATGATCGGTCAAATGCTTGCAGATATCTGTAAGGATCAGGCAAGTACGAGTTGTGGATATTTATTTGCCCGCGAACAGGATTGCGAGGAAGTCATTAAACGCTATTCCCCAAAAAATCCACGCGTTCAGCAGGGAAATGGATGGACTCTGCTACAAGTCCCTACCGCATCTCCCACAAATGCACAGATATCTTCCTTCTTTCAACACACTGGTTGCGGGATATCCTCCCGTCTGGCCGAAGATTACCTTTGGGAACGGGGATTACTGGAAAAGCGGGAAACCTTGGCGGAAGTTGCAGATGCTCAGTCCATAGTCAAGGAAACGATCTCCCGTGCCCACGGGCCGGATGTCGGGCCCGAGGATCTTCTTCTCGCCTCCTCGGGTGCCAATGCTTTTCATGCCCTTTTCAAATCGGCAGTCGATCATGCACAGGCCCGGGGAAAAACAGTTTGGATACGTTGGGGATGGTTGTACCTAGATACCATAGAAGCGATGAACTTATATGCTTCAACAAAGGGTCAGGTGATCGAGGTTCATCAAATTGATAAGCTCGACCTGCTCAGCTCCCTGTTTGAAAAGTATGGGGACTCTATTGCTGGGGTTATTACCGAGTTTCCAACCAATCCCCTACTACAGGCTGGAGACCTTGAAAAAGCAAGGGGTCTCTGCGATCAGGCAGATGCACTGCTTGTGGTCGATCCGACCATGGTTTCTCCCAAAAATGCTGGGATTACGGGGATGGCGGATGTTGTGGTTAACAGTTTGACCAAGTATGCGGGTTGGGAAGGCGATGTGATGATGGGCAGCCTGGCTTTCCCCCGATCTTCCAAGTTGGGAAGAGAACTCTTTGAAGTTACGCAGAGTATAATCTGTCCGCCCTACTCCAGGGACCTCACCCGTATGGCCGAGCAGATTCCTTATTACGACAATTTTATTGATCGCGTAAATGCCCAAACCCTAAAAGTCGCCGAGTTTTTACAAAACCATCCGAAGGTCAAAAATCTGCACTGGGCATACCAGAATAAATACGCAAAAAACTTCGAAAAATTTGCTGGCCCCAACCGGCCTGGCTGCAACCTAAGTTTTGAGGTTTCGGGAAACTTTGAGGAATTTTACGACCGTTTACAAATGCTTAAAAGCCCGAGTTTTGGAACGGAGTTTTCCAATTGTTGTCCCTATGTCTACCTTGCTCATTATCCGCTGACCAAAACTCATAAAGGCAGGGAACTACTTGACCAGGCAGGGTTATCACCTCATTTACTCCGCCTATCTGTGGGCTTGGAACCGGTGGAAGAGATCGTGCAGTGTATCGATCGTGCCCTCCAATAAAAAAGCTCCCCGCCTGACGACGGGGAGCTCCAAAATTTTTAAAGGTTCTTTGAAACCGTTAAAGGGTTATGATTGTTCAAAGGTAAAAGAGTCCAATACCTTACGCACCCGTCTCTTCGACAAACGAACATAGGCAGGAACTCCATTCTCATGAGGGACTTCGACTTCACCCACAATTAAAGGCTGGGCATATTTGATAAACTTGGCTGTCATGCTGACCCCGTCCTCAGAAATCCAATCGGAAGGAATTTCTTTTACCCCATTGGCAATCTCCGCCAAAGGAGCAAGTCCAGTTTCACAGGTATAAGCCTCTTCTTCTCCACGAACCAATATGACCATTTTGTCGGTCTCTCCATCCATCGCAGCTTTAACAGCTGCCTGACCGGCCATGAATGATTCGTCGTTATCAGTCTGGGAAGAGCAATGAGCGGCAGCCCGTTGTCCAATGCCCAGTTTTGATGAGCGTGCTTTGACAGCAAGGTTTTGCTCGACCAGATTGGCTAGAAAATCTCCAACTCCCCCAAGTTGCTGGTGTCCAAAGGCGTCCTGTCCAGTTGCTGAGTTGGCAACATAATTTCCATCCTTATCAACAAGTCCTTCGCCTACAATCACCATGCAATATTTATTCTTTTTGAGCACGGATTGTACATCATCGATAAAATTTTCCTTGGAAAAAGGTAATTCGGGAAGGTAGATGAGGTGAGGAGCATCGTTTGGATTTTCCTTGCTTTTGGCAAGGGTAGCTCCGGCAGCAATCCAACCGGCATTTCGGCCCATCACTTCAATGATCGAAACAAGATCGTGTTGCCCCATGGCTTCGTGATCGAGGGCGGATTCCTTAACCACGGTGCACAAGTATTTTACCACACTTCCATAACCTGGGCAGTGGTCAGTAGTTACGAGGTCGTTATCAATGGTCTTAGGCACACCAATGACGCGCAGTGCATATCCCTTGCTCTGAGCAAGTTTTGAAATCTTATCCGCGGTATCCTGGGAGTCATTTCCTCCGCAATAAAAGAAGTAGCGAATATTATGAGCCTCGAACACTTCAAGAATACGTTCGTATTCCTGATCTCGTTTGAGCTTGAATCGGCAAGTTCCCAATGCGGATGCAGGGGTGTAGCGCAATCCACGGATATTCTGTTGGGATTCCTCAGCAAGATCAATCAAGTCTTCCTTAAGAATGCCCAATACTCCATTCATTCCACCGTAAATTTCTTCGATGCATTCTTGGTTAAGCGCTTCCGAGATTACCCCGGCTACACTGGCGTTAATGACGGCAGTCGGCCCGCCCGATTGAGCGACCAAGCAATTTCCAATTAGTTCTTCAGCCATGAGTTATATTTTATGAAAGTTAGCTAAAAGGAATGCACCTTGCACCCCCCTGTTGGCAATCGCAAAATCCAAGAAAAGGGATGCTCCCCTCATCCCATAGCACTAACTAGAGAATGGATTGAGGAGAATACTGCTTGGCCTCGGGATATTTATCTCCCCACTTTTGGGCCCGCTTTACAAACTGATCGACCTGTTCCCCCGCCGCTCCGATACGCCCTTCACCTTCAGACAGGATTTTTTCAAGCTCCTGCTTTTTCATCCCAACCCGTGAATCTTTGGCTAATCGATCAATTAAATCATTACGGCTGATTTTTCCCTCACGCAAATCGCGAACCGTGGAAACAGCATGTTCTTTGATGGCCGCATGGGCGTCTTCGCGACCGGCACCGCCCTTAACGGACTCCATCATTATGGTGGTGGTAAGAAGGAAGGGCAAGTATCTGTCCTTCTCCGCCTCTATGACCGCAGGAAACACTTCCATCTGATCAAGCACAGTCAAAAAGGTGTCAAACAATCCATCGAGGGCAAAAAAGGCATCCGGCAAGGCAACCCGGCGAACAACTGAGCAGGAAACATCCCCCTCATTCCATTGATCCCCCGATAAATTGGCGACCATGTTTAGGTATCCATTTAGCAGAGAATGAAAACCATTAATACGCTCGCATCTCCTGCTGTTCATTTTATGTGGCATTGCCGAGGAACCAGTTTGCCCCTTGGCAAACCCTTCGCCAAGCAATTCGTGCCCCGCCATAATTCGTAAAGTTGTGGCAAAATTTGCCGGTGCGGCAGCCAGGCGTACAAGCAGGGATACCACTTCAAAATCAAGGCTTCTTGGATAAACCTGTCCCACATTTTCCCAATTGGCAGTGGCTGCGAGATGCTCCATGAGGCTGCGATCCAACTCAGCTGCCTTATCCTCACTTCCAAGTAGGGTAATCTGGTCGAGGCGGGTACCCACTGCCCCTTTTAACCCTCGGTATGGATAAGTGGCACAAAGACGGGAAAGATCCTCCACAGAGCGGGAAAGTTCTTCCCCCCAATTGGCAAGGCGCTTACCGAGGGTGGTCAATTGAGCAGGTACGTTGTGAGAACGGGCTGTTAGGCAGACATCTCGATGTTCCTGAGCACGTTTGGAGAGAGCAAGCAGCGAGGCAATCGCTTTCTCGAGCAGGATACTCAGGCTGCGATGTATCTGTAATTGCTCGACATTTTCGGTAAGATCCCGACTGGTCATACCCTTGTGTGCATGTTGGTGACCAGAAAGTTCCGCAAATTCCTCCAACCTTGCCTTTACATCGTGCTTGGTTACTTCTTCACGCTTGCGAATCGATTCCAAATCCACTTGGCGTTTTACTTTTTCTGAAGCTTCTATCGCATCGTCCCCGATTTCCACACCGAGATCCTGCTGAGCCCGCATAACTGCGATCCAGAATTCGCGCTCCAGTACAACCTTTCCGGATGCGGACCATAGTTGAGTCATTGCGGGGCAAGCGTAGCGCTCCGCCAATACATTGGGGACAAATTCCTTCATATTAATATAGGGTAATGATCAAATGGCTTCCAATCGTTCGCAGACTGAACGAATGATAAATTCAGGAGTTGATGCACCGGCAGTCACTCCAACAGTGGTAAATTTGCTTAATTCGGTAGAAATGATGTCGTCTGCAGTTTCCACATGAAAGGTTGGTCGATTGTGGGAGGATGCAAGCTTGGCAAGCTTGAGGGTATTTGCGGAGTGTTTCCCCCCGATCACCACAATAGCCTCTGCACCTTCCTTAAATAAAGAAACCAGGTCAGACTGCCTTTCCTTAGTCGCCCCGCAAATGGTATCAAAGACCACGAGTTTAGGATAACTTTCGGCAAGCTTGCTGGTGAGTTTTTTAAATTCGTGAGTAAACATGGTAGATTGTGAAACCATGGCCACCTCGCCCTGAAAACTTGGTAATTCTTCAAGATCACCCAGGGTATTTACCACATGTCCACGCCCCTTGGAGTAGCCTAACAAACCAATCACTTCTGGATGCTTCGGATCTCCAAATATAACCACATCAAAACCCCGCTCTGCATGGCTCTTTACTTTACCAGCGATGATTCCAACATCCGGACAGGTACCATCGCGAAAAGGCAGCCCCAATCCCTTAAGATATTCCCTGCGTTGGGGAGAAATCCCATGAGCCCGAACCACAACTACAGATTCCTTGTCCGCAGAATGTTCGAGGTCGAGAGCCTGGCTACTTTGATAGTCACCCACTTCCTGGACATCCTCTTTACCTAGAGCTTCCATCATCTGTTTGTTATGAATCAAAGGACCATCTGTGTAGACACGACGCGCTCCCCCTTGAGCTTCCTCACGAGCGATTTGAATCGCTCGCTCAACTCCCCAACAAAAACCGGCGCTCTTGGCTCGAATGACTTTCATAAATATTCTTTCCATCCTATCCGACTCCACGGACTGGTTCAATATTGATTTGCATTTCAGCCATGCACCTTCAATAAATTTTGTATGAACCTAAGATCCTTGCCCCCTCTTGTCTGTTTTGTAGCCCTACTCATTTCTAATTTTCTTTCTATGCTCAGGGCAGAAGAGATTAGTAAAGATAAGAATGGCCCTTATGTGATCGGGCAAGCAACCCGTGATGGAATTGGTAAATTTTACATGGGAAGGGAAATTTCAAAAGTGATGGGACATTTGGGTGCGGGCTGGTTGGAAAGACCGGAACGAGAACAACAGGAACGTACCGATTTATTGGTCAAAAACCTTGCTCTTAGCCCAACTGACAAGGTGGTTGATTTAGGTGCGGGTTCCGGGTACTTCAGTTTCCGCATCGCTCCCCTTGTTCCACAGGGAAAGGTATACGCAGTGGATATCTCCCCGCAAATGATCGGGATCATTCGTTCGAAAATGAAGAAAAACAGGGCGAATAATGTAGAACCTATAAAAAGTACAATCACCGATATAAAACTGGAAGAAAACTCCGCAGACTGTGTATTGATCGTAGATGCTTACCACGAATTTTCTCACCCTATGGAAATGGGAAATTCAATCTTTAAAATCCTTAAACCTGGAGGAAAACTTGTTTTAATCGAGTACCGGCTGGAGGACCCCGGTATTCCTATTAAAAAGCTCCACAAAATGTCCCAGAAACAGGCGATCAAAGAAATCTCGTCACTCGGGCTGAAATGGGAAAAAACATCAGAGGATTTACCTCAGCAACACTTCATGGTTTTTCGGAA
>ERZ1046876.774-NODE-774-length-23047-cov-6.115605_pt1 | contig 23047 bp, 17 predicted proteins | sample MGYA00383094_ERZ1046876 | MGnify/ENA primary metagenome ERZ1046876 (study PRJEB29581, sample SAMEA5548364) | metagenome | biome: marine; feature: coastal; material: water | depth 50 m | study: Short-term variability in the microbial, nano- and picoplankton...
ACACCCATCCCATCATTGATCAATTCGAAGTAACCACACTCACTAACGATTGGAAAGGCAAACAAGATTACGTGAAAGGTGCTTATGTGAAGATTGGTGATGTATATTTCCAGTCCGACAAGAACCACACCTCAGCTGCAAAATTTGATCAAAACAAAAAACTATGGTCAAAAGTAGACGGTATCCCTCATCAATTCACTTGGAAAATTTCCAATGCTGACACAGTGGAAATCCACTCCGAAAAACCAGAAAATCCATTTTTTCTTCAATTCTTTCCCAAGAACAATGAACGAGTTGATGGTTCTCAAATCTCTTTGCTTGCTCAATCTGCCACTACCGATGACTTTCGGATTAAAGTTCGGTCAGAATCTTATTGGGCTGAAAATCAATAGTCTGCCTTTTAGTTTTCTAATTTTCTAATATAATGAGTGGACTTTTATAATGTCCAGCTCCCCAATTACACTTAGCCATTGGCACACAGAGCCTGCCCTTATCGGTGGTATACTCTTTGTATGTTGGGCGTACTTTGTGTTAGTCGGCCCCCTACATTCAGACCGGAATCGTTCCTTCTCGTTTAGAAAAAAACACGCATATTGGTTTGGTGCCGGGATTCTGAGCTTTTACCTGGCTGTGGGCTCTCCCTTGGATCCATTGGGAGAAAACTATTTATTTTTCGCTCACATGATCCAACACAACATCCTCATGTATGTGAGCCCCTTGTTTATTCTACTCGGCATTCCTCCACAAATCTTTGATGAATTTCTCCGACGCAATCTGATAACAAGGAAAATTCTGCACTTTCTTTTACACCCCATCATTGCTGGATTACTTTTTACGATGGTTTTTTCATTTTGGCACATTGGCATATTTTATGAAGCTGCAATTCGGGACAAAACCCTACACATGGCAGAACACTTATCGATGTTTTTTACCAAGATTCTTATGTGGTGGCCGTTTTGTAGTAAATCGAAATATATTCCCGCATTATCTTTTGGTCCTCAAATGCTTTATGTACTCGCCCTGATGCTTGGGCAAACGCCTATATTTGCAATTCTTACCTTCTCCAAGGATGTCTTATATGATACTTACTTTTACGCAGAGAGAATCATGAACATTAGCCCTTTAGAAGATCAAAAGACCGGAGGTGTCCTGATGAAATTAGCTAACATGATTGTATCAGTTAGTGTTCTCTCCTCCATTTTTTACAGATGGTCAAAAAAGCAAGTCGTATAAATCTTCCTCAACTTATATTTATAATCGGGAGACTAATAACTCTCGTTCAAAAAGCATTTCTTTAGGTAAAAACTCAGATAGTTGGAGAAATAATTCTTCGTGTCGAAGTGTTTGCATTCTCAAGCTCTCAGAATCTATTGCCATTAGCTCGTTCCATTGACCATTATCAAAGTCCAAACCCGACCAATCAAGATCTCTTTTTTCTGGGTACCATCCAAGGGGCCCCTCATGGGCACGGCCTTTACCAGTAGATCTTTCAACGATCCATCGAAGAACCCGCATATTATCTTGGAATCCAGGCCAAAGAAAGTTTCCTTCTTTATCTTTTCGAAACCAATTCACATGAAAAATCCTAGGCTTTTCTTTTAAAGCTTTTCCCATCTTCATCCAATGCCGGAAATAATCTCCCATATTATACCCACAGAATGGAATCATCGCCATCGGGTCTCTTCTTAAATTACCCAAAGCTCCTTCTGCAGCAGCGGTTGTTTCAGAAGAAAGGGTTGCCCCTAGATATACTCCATGATTCCAATTGAAAGATTGATAAACCAAAGGAATATCAGACATTCTTCGTCCTCCAAAAATAAATGCTGAAATGGGTACGCCTGCAGGGTTTTCCCATTCGGGGTCAATGGTGGGGCATTGAGAGGCAGGAGAAGTAAACCTTGCATTAGGGTGAGCAGCTGGCCGATCGCTCTCCGGTGTCCAATCTTCCCCGCGCCAATCTGTTAATTTTGCAGGTGGCTCTTTTGTTAAGCCTTCCCACCATACATCACCATCTTCGGTAAGGGCTACATTTGTAAATAGACTGTTTTCCTGCATCGATTCCATCGCGTTGGGATTTGTCTCCCACGATGTGCCTGGTGCCACACCAAAAAACCCAGCCTCGGGATTGATGGCACGAAGCATTCCTTTTTCGTCAGGCTTAAGCCAAGCAATATCATCACCCACGGTTGAAACCTTCCAGTCCTTCATTGATTTTGGAGGGATGAGCATGGCCATATTAGTTTTTCCGCAAGCACTTGGAAAAGCACCTGCCACATAAGTTTTTTGGCCCTCAGGGTTTTCTACTCCGAGAATTAACATATGCTCGGCCATCCATTCATTATCTCGTGCCATACATGAAGCTATACGAAGAGCTAAACACTTTTTACCAAGCAGAGCATTACCACCATAACCACTCCCGTATGATACAATCGTTCTTTGCTCCGGAAAATGAACAATATATGTATTATCTGGATCACAAGGCCATGGCACATCTTCCCTTCCCTCTTTGAGTGGGAAACCAACAGAATGAAGACAAGGGACAAAAAAGTCACGCTCTCCTAATTGATCCAACACTTGTTGACCCATACGAGTCATAATCCGCATATTTAATACAGCATAAGGCGAATCCGTAACTTGTACTCCAAACTGGGAAATCTTTGACCCTAATGGGCCCATACAGAAAGGAATAATGTAAAGAGTACGCCCCTCCATACTACCGCGAAAAAGTTTTTTAAGCCGTGCCCTCATTTTTCGTGGCTCTTCCCAATTATTCGTGGGACCTGCGTCATCTTTCCCGTAACTACATATAAAAGTCCGACTTTCCACACGGGCAACATCACGAGGGTCGGATCGTACCAAATAACTATTTGGTCTCTTCTCCTCATTTAATGCAATCATTGAACCCTGATTGATCATCCGTTGACAGAGCATACTCCATTCTTCATCAGAGCCATCACACCAGTGAACATCGTCGGGTGCACACATTTCCACCATTTTGTCCAACCACTTTAATAAGGCGACATTTCTGGTCTTACTTCGATCAAAGCCTGCGATTGATTTATTCATAGGTTTACCTCGGTAATGATCCAACGAAAGATAGTCAAACTTTCCTCTATTTTTCAACCATTTCAGCGAATTATTGTTGGATACCTGAAATCAAGTTTGCTAATTTTCCCACCAAGCATTACCTCATAGGACAGAAATTCAATTTATGAGTAATCCAAATAAGATACGGGACGCAGTTTTAGCCTTGGAAGACGGAAGTGTTTTTCGCGGGTTTTCCTTTGGAGCAACCGCCACCATTATGGGTGAAGCGGTTTTCAATACAGGTATGACTGGATACCAGGAAACCCTCACCGATCCTTCCTACTTTGGGCAGATCGTTACCATGACTGCTCCCCAAATTGGGAATTATGGTATCAACAAAGAAGATGAAGAGTCTGACGGTCCAAAAGTTTCTGGCTTTGTCGTTCGTGAACTTAGTCCAGTAGTGAGTAATTGGCGAGCCACCCAATCCGTGAATGAATATCTCACCCAACACTCAATCCCTGGGATTCACGGAGTGGATACCCGTGCAATCACGAAAATAATCCGGGTGCATGGTGCTTTAAAAGCCTGTCTTTCAACAGAAGGAATTAGTGATAAAGAAGCACTTGAAAGAGCAAAGGATTGGGATGGGATTGTAGGAAAAGACTTTGTTAAAGAAGTTACCTGCTCTCAGTCCTATACTTGGGATCCCACGGGTGAAAAAAGTAAAGTTTTTACCGTTGAAGGGACAGATCTTAACAAACAAGATTACAAACCAACTGAAATTCATAAGCTCGTAGCATTTGACCTAGGTGCTAAACGAGCCATTTATAAAAACCTTAAAAGACATGGCTTTGATGTCATCGTCTTACCCGCGAATGCGACCGCTGAAGAGGCGAGGTCACACCAACCGGATGCCATTTTTCTTTCCAATGGACCTGGTGATCCCTCCGCCCTTACCTACACTCATGAAACAGTACAGTCTTTGCTGTCAGATTTTCCAATCTTTGGCATTTGCCTTGGTCATCAGGTTCTTACACATGCCATTGGTGCAGACACGTACAAGCTCAAATTTGGGCATCGCGGAGGAAATCAACCCGTAAAAAACATTGAAACTGAACGGGTTGCAATCACCTCACAAAATCATGGCTTTGCATCAAATAAAGAAAAGCTGGAAGAAATGGGTGCGATCATCACGGAGTATAATTTAAATGATCAAACGGTTTCTGGCATGCGACTTAGAGACCTTCCTGTTTTTTCTGTTCAATACCATCCGGAAGCTGCTCCTGGACCCAATGATGCAACCCATCTCTTCGCTACTTTCCATAAACTGGTCACCAAAGAAAAAAAGAAAAAAACATCAGTGTAACCTTCAGAGAAGATGGTTACCACATCTGGAGTGGTTTACGATAAATATTTCGAAAATCATACCACGGGGATAGGACATCCAGAACAGTCGATCCGAGCGACCCGTGTCTACCAAAGTTTACTGCAGGCAGACCTTTTAAAAGATGTGTCCATTCTCCTTCCTACAGCATGCACTGAGAGTACCCTCAGCCTTGTTCACGACCTTCTCTATCTTTCTCTTACCAAGAAAGATATATCATCCGGCAAGCTTAGTTTATAAATTGGTGACACCCATGTGAGCCGAGGAGAATCATGGTTGGTTGCTCGAACAGCGACTGGTGCAAGCACTCTTGCAGTCAATTATCTATTTTCAGCTAAATTAAAACATATGGTTTGTATTGTCCGATCTCCAGGGCATCATGCTACACCTAATAAAGGAATGGGGTTTTGTCTTTTCAGCCATATTGCAATTGCTCCTCGTTATGCTCAAAAAATATAGTGTTGGTAAAGTTTTAATTGTGGACTGGGATGTTCACCACAGAAATGGAACCTAAGATATTTTTATGAGGATGAATCTGTTTTTTATGAGCGTTCATCAACATCCTTGGCATCCAGGTACTGGAACTAAAGACCAAACCGGTAAGGGAAAAAGCTTAGGTACCACTCTCAATTTCCATCTACCTGCAGGGAGTGCAAGAAAAGAGATCGTTGAAGATGGCTTTGGTATGGAACGAAAAAAGAAAACAAACAAATACAAACCTGAATTACTTATGATTTCGGCAGGTTTTGATTCTTGGATGGGAGATCCCCATGGCAAATTTGCATTGGACGATCAAGACTTTGCCGACCTCAGTTTCATCATCCGGGATCTTGCTGAAGAGTACTGCGATGAAAGAATCATTTCCTTTCTTGAAGGCGGATATAATTTGGACGGACTTACGAAAGCAGCCAACTCTCATTTTCAAGCTCTTTGTGGCTTATAAAAATTTATCTAAAATTTTTGGACAAATTCTAAAAGTAGAGCTAGGATAATTTAAGAAAGATAAATCGAATATGAACTGCGCCTTCGTCAAAATATAATACAATTACCCGTAAAGGGAAGGAATGCAGACTTAACCGTCGTAAAATCTTTTTAAAACACCGCTTTTTTGCGGTGTTTTTTTTTGGTTATTTCTTTGACTCTTTGAGGATGAAAATGAAATAGTTTTGATATGCTTAGAGGTATTTCCCCCCTGATTAGTCCAAGACTATTAGAAACTCTTTACCGGATGGGTCACCACGATGAAATTGTGTTTGGTGATGCTCACTTTCCCGGAGAAAGCAAAAACCAAAATATTATTCGTGCGGACGGGCTTTTAATAAAAGATTTGGTTCATGCCATTCTTCCTTTGTTTGTTCTGGATCATGCCGTCAAACATCCGGTAGTGATGATGGAACCGATACTCGAAGATCGACAATCAAAAACTCTTCTAAGCAAATACAATGAAGTCTGTGATGACTACACCACGACCATCCATGAACACTACCCGGACACTCCATCTATTGAAAAAATGGATAAGTTTGATTTTTATGATCGGGCGTCTAATGCCTTCGCAGTCGTGATGACAGGAGATGTGCGAGTCTACGCCAATTTACTTTTGGTGAAAGGAGTGACTACCTGGAAAGAGTAGGAAGCAAACTGGTAAGATTATCCCCGAGATTTGCCCCCTGAAATATTAACCGTTGTACCATGCAAATAGGATGCACGCTCGGAAGCTAGGTAAACCACTAAATCTGATACTTCAGTAAGTTTTCCACTGCGAGCCAAAGGAATGGAAGAAACCGATCCGTACTTACTTCGTAACTCATCCACACTTACTCCGCGGGTATAAGCTAAGGACTCTTCATAGGCTAAACTGCGCATTCCAGTCGTTTCCATAATTCCAGGAGCAACTCCGATTACCCGGACACCTGACTTCCCAAGTTCTTTGGCCCACGATCTGGTTAAGTTATGATTTGCAGCTTTGGTAGCCGCATAAACACTTTGTCCTTCACTTCCCTCCATGCCTGACTCAGATGACATATTAATAAGGACTCCCCCATTTCCCCCTGCAAGCATTTGACGGGCCGCTGCTTGGGCAAATAAAAACTGTCCTTTCACATTCACCGCAAAAACTTTGTCCCAGACATCTTCTGTTAATTCTTCCTTACCTGCTGGGTCCACCAGCAAACGAGGGATATTTATACCCGCATTGTTAACCAAAACATCAACAGCACCCCATTTCTCAACAGTTTGAGCAATCACAGAATCTACATCCGCCTTACTTGAAACATCACACCTCGCAAAAGCAGCCTCTCCAATTCCAGACTTCGTTGCTTCTGTGGCTGCTTTCTGCCCGATTTCTTCTGCAAAATCTGCAATCATTACTTTTGCACCCACTTCGATAAAACCTTTTGCAACAGCCAACCCAATTCCAGCCGCTCCGCCGGTTATAATAACTACTTTTCCTTCTAAATTTGTCCAGCTCATGTCTTCAATTTTTTGTTAGTGTATTTAGAATTTAGATACTAAATTCTTCTATGTCAGATTAAGAGGGTATGGGAATTCATACCCTTCATAAATTGCTTCCTCTACTTTTCTACTCCATACATCACCTGTAATATCTAAGGCGTACGCCCCAGCAAGTAAGGATTCTTTAACACGACTAGGGGAATTTTCCGCCGCAGCTCGAAATGCAGAGGCCGTAGCTTCGACATATGGCAAATCCACAAGTTCGGCAAAAGCAAAAAAAGAACCAAATGGCTGAGCCGATTCAACTTCGTCCATCATGTTTGGCACATTTTTTAAGCCACAAACTCCTTTTACCATCCAATCAAAAGATACAGGGTTACTCGCTTGAACAAGCATGTCATCGGCATGAGGTTCTGAGGTGTTAGTCATATGCCAAGGCACATTAACGCCACAGATTTGATGACGCGTTACATAGTGAGCGTTCTTAGAGCGAATCTTGAGCTCAACATCCCCATCAATAAAATTAACCGCAGCTGAACGAGCGAGTTGTGTTTCAATATCAGCATAAGCAGAAGCGGCATAATTTCCACGACCAGCAATAAAGACATCTGTAAAACCACCGTCCTTAAGTGAGCAGGGTTCAAACCCATCGCGGGCATTACCCATCAAGGAAAACAACACCGAGGTTCCTTTGGGAAATTGGTTTAAGTAGGCAGCTTCCCGATCGGACCCTTCTTCGAAACCAATCAAGGCAATTTTGGCATCCTTGGCCAAGCCACGATATCGTTTGGGGTCATTTGGAGAAAGATTGTGATGCATCTCTCCTATTTGGCTTATAGCCTCTTCCTCAAAAGTAGAAAAATGAGGAGCTTCGCAGATAGGCATATCAAAGGTAAGTTCGGGATCAACAGCACCCGCATAACTATTTAAATTTCCTCCCTTGGCCATAATTGCACTTGCCTGCTCATAGGTGGCAACTGATGCATAATTCGTCCAAACCACATGGGGTTTACCAAACTCTGTAAGTTTTGTAATGATGCTGGGATCATTACGATCTATTAAAACAACTCGAGTTCCCCGCTTTCGTAAATCCTTGATGAGAGCATAATCTTCCATTTCATCCAGTTTGGACTGAGAACCTGTTATGTAAACGACGGGAGGTAAGTCTTTATCTGGTACACTCGCTACAATCGTCAGGTTGATCATTGCCATCCGAGCCGTCCCAGAAAGGTAAGCTACAATGGAACGAGAGGGCACGCCGTATAAAAATTCTCTATTTTGGTCGATCGTGAAGATGTGTTTATTGGTGCCATAATTGCAGGCAAAAGGTTCAGCGTGAGCCAGCGTGACAAGGCTTGTGTTCTCGCTTGGCGAGACAGGGTTGAAAAAGTTCCCAAAGCCCTGAGCCTTAACAAAGGCGGGTGCAGTACCCGGAACAATACTGAATTGCCGAAGTCCGCCAAGGTACCTGTAAGAATAGCCAAGCGATGAAAGAACCCCATCCTTGCTAGGCTTAAAGGTCAGCGGATCAATTGGTTTTGTAGCGTGCCCTGGGGTAACGACAACCACATCCCCAGGCACAACATTTGAATCGGTAGGCGCTTCCAATACAAGCTGTAGGGTTTCATGACCCAACGCAATACGGTCCACTCCTGATGGTACCCTTGCATGGGTATCAAATTGACGAATTGCTTTAGCATCTGACGCACACCTGCAATTACCAAAACTAGCCAGAAGATAATTTTCTCCGTTCAAAGAAGCAACTGGCAGGTCGTCTTCCAATACTTTTACTTCGTTCGGGCCGGTAAGGTAAACCCCGTGATGTGATGAGCGAGCTTTTTTTGCTAGCTCCTGAGCTCTGTCAATTTTGGTAGTTGGCATAAATTAAGATAAGTTGGTGAAACTTTTTGGAGGACCGTCCGGGAAATACATATCCTCCAGACTTGACCATTCACCAGGGGCACCCGGTAAAGGTAATCCACGAGTTTTCATAATATTCCCCATGTTTTGAAGGTCTTCATACCCAATTTCTTTAATATTTCCACCCAAGCTACGGGCATGAATGATGTGCAACGCGGTCATCTCAAGCAAGTCGGTACACATCTGAGCCCATTTTATATCCCACGGCGTGATGAACACATAGCCATGATTTTCCATGAGAAAACCATTATACTTTTGCAAAAATGGTAAAAAATTATCTGCAAGCTTTTGAGTCAATGGTTCCCCATATGGAACAACCGGAACTGGTCCCACTTCGGTAATAGTCTCAGGAAAGAGAGGACACATATGGTAGTTTTTAGAGTCCGAAATGGCAAAGGCATTGAGATGGGGCGGGTGACAATGAAGCACCGCTTGCACATCGGGGCGTTCCCTGAAAAAATTCACATACATCGGTGTTTCACCCGTAGGCTTCACCGTGCCTTCGATCGTTTCCCCAGCAAGGTTGATAAAGACAACATTTTCACGATTCACATCCCCTTTGTTGTGCTTGGTTGGAGTGATTAAAATGACATCGTCCTCCAATTTCCAAGCAAGATTCCCACCATGCCCAGTCACATACTGGTGGGCAGCCAAGTGATGACATACCCCGATGAAGGTATCGACTTTATCAGAATATTTTTCTAAATAATCCATAAGTTTTTTGAGTAATTACGGAAGTCACACTCGATAAGAAGTGAAATCCTGACATTTAAAATCAATATTAGTTGAAAAATATAAACGCTTCTTAGGCCCTGCTTTACCATTTCCTCTGGCAATTATACCCCTTCTCGGTAACGCTTAATCATTTCCCCTGTCGTCGGGTTGGTTGTCATTACATGACCAGGCAAAGGTAAGATATTTTGATGAATTGCATCAATCATCCAGGACGGTTGAGGAAAGAAATCCTCTTCCACCTCAGCACAGGGGGTTATCCAGTTCCGAGATCCAACAACTACAGGGGGTGCATCTAATTCGTCAAAGGCTAATTGGCCTAGTTTTGATGCTATATCTTGCATAACGGATCCGCGCTCACAAGCATCTGAAGAAAGCAATACCTTTCCGGTTTTACGAACCGATTCAACAAGTGGTTCGTAATCCAATGGCGTGATCGAACGGCAATCAAAAACATCTGATGTCACTCCATATTTTTGTTCAAGAATATCTGCAGCTTCCAAAGCCCGGTACATGGTTGCACCCACAGTGATAATGGTCACATCATTTCCCACTCTGCGTTGAGCTGGCAGTCCAAAAGGAATCTCATAATATCCTTCGGGCACTTCCTCTTCAAAAAGCTCCCCAATATCATAGAGACGTTGGCTTTCAAAGAAAACCACAGGGTCACTGCCTGCCAATGCGGTATTAAGCATACCCTTGGCATCGTAAGGAGTAGAAGGAAAGACAACCTGTAAGCCAGGAATATGGTTACAGATCGCACACCAGTCCTGAGAGTGTTGAGCGCCGTATTTTGACCCCACAGATACCCGTAAAACCACGGGCATTTCCAGCACACAGGCAGACATACTCTGCCACTTAGCCAACTGATTAAAGATCTCATCTCCTGCACGACCCATAAAATCACAATACATTAACTCAACCAAAGCACGTCCTCCCTGAAGGGCATATCCAACAGCTGAACCTACAATCGCAGCTTCAGAAATGGGAGAATTGAACAATCGGTGATAGGGCAAAGACTCAGTTAATCCCCGGTAACAGGCAAAAGCACCTCCCCAGTCCCGATTTTCCTCTCCGTAAGCAACCAAAGTTGAATCGTTTTGGAACCGGTGGAAAACAGCCTCAAAAATGGCATCGCGGTATTGGTAAACCTTGTTCTTGGAAACGGGCTTACCGTCAATAATCCCAGCTCGAGACTTTTTGGCCAACGCCAAAACACGGGGATTTTCAGCAGCTGGCAAAATAAGTTCAGGCGTGCGGGAAGGATCATAGTTTTCGACTTTGCGCTTAGAAAACATCAAGCCGGCAATCTTTTCGGAAGGTAAACGGGGGGAGGTTTCCAGACAGGATGCAAGCCTGCAAGCCTGTGTCATTGCCTTCGTGGTTGATGCCTTACATTCCTCAAGTTGTTCCTTGTTTATCAACCCACCCTCAATAATTTCTTTTGCATATGCTTCCAAAGGATCAATCGCCTGCCAGGCTTCAATCTCTTCTTTTACGCGGTAAGAGGATGCATCTGATGGAGAGTGTCCGGAATAACGATAAGTAATGGTTTCCAAGAGTACCGGACCATCCCCCTGTTCGAGTAATGTTTTCTTACGGCGAATGGCATCAGCCACTGCCAGGGGATTGTATCCATCCACCCGCTCAGCATGCATAGAGTCAGGATTAACCCCAGCTCCTACCCGGGCTAAGAAATCAAAAGCCATGGTCTCACCAGCAGTCTGTCCACCCATTCCATAAAAATTATTCATAAAATTGAAAATGATGGGCAATCCACCCTTCATTGAATCTTCCCATAATTCATGGAACTGGCGCATAGAGGCAAAGTTCATCGCTTCCCAAGTCGGTCCACAACCCATAGATGCATCTCCCACATTGGAGATTACAATACCGGGCTTGCGGTTGCACTTTTTAAAGAGAGAGGCACCCATGGCAATATCAGCGGAACCACCGACAATTGCATTATTTGGAAGGATACCAAAGGGAGTAAAAAAGGCATGCATAGAACCACCTAGACCACGATTGAAACCATTGGCTCTTCCGAAGACCTCGGCCAGGGCACCATAGAGCAGAAAGTTACGGGCAAGTGCCTTTACATCGTCAGCCCCTTCCTTTTCGACCACGCCAAAACAATCTCCACCCAAAAAGTTTTTCATGATCTCCATCAATGTATCATCGTCAAGCTTTCGTATGGAAGACATTCCCTTAGCAAGAATTTCCCCATGGGAGCGGTGGGACCCAAGGATGTGATCGTCCACGCCAAGCAGAAAGGCCTGCCCCACTGCCGAAGCTTCCTGCCCGATGGAGAGGTGGGCGGGACCCTTATGATCATACTCAACACCTTCATAGGACCCTTGGGTCTTTATACTTTGAAGCATGCTCTCGAACTCACGGATGAGCAGCATATCTTCATAGATTCCGATAAGGGCTTCGGCTCCATAGGTTTCAACCTCATTTTTGAGATCACCTTTGTATTGGTTGAGGGAGACTTCCTTGAAAGGAATAGTTCCGGCTTTACGTTCTACGGCTGGTTCAATAATTTGTGACTTCGGCATGACAAATAAAAATTAAATGGTTTGGTATTAGGTTAAGAGTAAATCGCTTAGCGAACGGCCATAAAGACATCCTTCACAATTTCCGAGGTGGTTGGGTGAGGAAATACAATTTCTTCAATCTCCTCTTCTCGCAGTTCAGCTTCAATCATGGCCGTGGCACCGAATATCATTTCTGAACAAGCTCCCCCTACCATGTGCACTCCGAGTAAACGGTTTGTACCATCCTCAAGTACCACTTTACAGAGGCCAGCCTCGTCTGGATTCTCTGCAATGTAGCGAGCGTTGATTGCCATAGGAATTCTACCAGATCGTGTTTTGATACCACGTTCTTCGGCTTCTTCCTTGGTCAAACCAACAACCGCAACTTCAGGGCTGGTGTATACAACGGCAGGCATGGCGTCATAACGCATCTGATCACTTCGTCCCGTTATATTATTTACAATAACCTCTCCCATTCTGCTTGCAGCATGAGCAAGCCAAGCTTGACCCGTCACGTCACCTGCAGCCCAAACTCCAGGAAGATTAGTGGCACCGCGTTCATCTACTTTGATTCCACGTGGAGAAAATTCTAAGCCAAGTTCTTCAAGGCCAATATTGGTAACATTGGGTCGGCGACCAGTGGCCACAAGAACCAAATCACCTTCAATTTCTTTGGATTCTGTACCATCATGATACTTAACCTGAGAAGACCCAATTTCCTCAACCTTACAACCAAGTTGAAAGTCCACACCTTTTTTGGCCAATTCTTTTCGTAAAGTAGCTGCTACTTCTACATCCAAATTTGGACATATTTCGGGCATTGCCTCCAACACTGTAACCGGTACATCCACGGATGCGTACATGCAGGCAAACTCACAACCGATCACTCCACCACCTACAACGATCAAGCGGTTGGGTAGGGTTTCGCGATTTAAAATCCCAGTAGAATCTACCACATGCTCCTGATCAATTCCAGGAATGGGAGGGACCGCAGGTGAGGAACCGGTACAAATTAAAATATTGTCTGCTTCATGTTCTTCCCCGTTCACTTCAATTTTACGGTTTGGTTTAAGCACGGCTTCTCCGTCGATTACATCAACTTTGTATTTTTTCATCAGGCCCGCAATCCCGTCGCGCATTTTGTTCATCACTCCATTCTTATGGGAGTGGGCTTTAGAAAAATCAAAGGTCAGGCCTTCAACGGAAACCCCAAAGACCGAACCATGCTTGGCATGATGATAGGTTTTAGCAGCTTGTAAAAGTGTCTTGGATGGAACACAGCCTTCGTTCAAGCATACACCTCCAAGTTTTTTCTTTTCAACAAGTAAGGTCTTAAGACCAGCCCCGGCGGCTTTTTTAGCGGCGACATATCCGGCAGGACCGGCTCCAATAACAGCAAAATCGTATTTCATTTCAGTAAGTTTATTTCTATCTTATAGGGTTAAATTAAATTTAAGCTCCAGGATTGTTTTCTAGCATTTCGACAAGGGTTTGGAGAAAGCGGGCGGCGGGAGCACCGTCTACACCTTGGTGATCAATGGTCAAACTAAGAGGTAAAGTATCGACATACACAACCTCTCCACTCTCAGTTCGTTTAGGTTTGAGAACGATGCCACCGACCCCAAGGATGCCAACTTCTGGGGCATTAAGCACAGGTGTAAAGTTTTCAACCCCAAGCATTCCAAGATTTGTAAGCGTAAAGGATCCACCAGATAAGTTGTCGGGTGAAATAGTTCCTTCCCGGCAGGCACCAGCCAGGCTTTTGACTTCAGCCGAAATTTGCTCAATTGATAAGTCCGACGCATTTTTTATCACTGGCACCAGCAAGCCACGAGGTGTATCAACCGCAACACCGAGGTGAACTTTTTCAAAGGTTGCAATACGGTTGCCAAGGAAATGGGCATTCATTTCTGGATGCGCCTTGAGGGACTGCACAATCCCATGGGCAATAACATCATTTAACGAAACCTTGGACTGCCCATCATCCAGCCTCTGCTTTCGGTAGGCTTGGGCTTGGGTAAGCTCAAAAGATGCGTGTAAAGTGAGTTGGGCAGTGGTTTGTAGGGATTGGATCATACGCTCGGCAATCACCTTGCGGATTCCCTTAACCGATGACATCTCCGCACCATCGACAGAGCCGGGCACCTTCAGGTCTTTGGAGAGAACCATTCCTGCTAGTCCGCTTCCGCGAACCGGGGACTCAAGGTCTTCGGACAATGAACGAGAACGAGCGGTGGCTGACAAACGGGGCTTTCCATCCAGGGCAGCCTGCACATCTCTCTCAATAACTCGACCACCCGGACCACTACCATTCAAGGTTTCTGCATCCAGTCCGTACTTAATTCCAAGCCTTCTCGCCCGTGGGCTCACACCAGCACTGGCGACTAAAGAAGTAGAAGCAGGCTGGGCAACGACTGCAACTTGCGGAGCAGCCTGGACAGGAGCAGAAGTAACAGGCTCGGCAGATTTTGGGGCTGCGGCAGGAGTTTCCCCCAGGCCTGCAGGACGAAACTCATCAACATTTTCCCCATCGGTTCCGACTACTGCGACATTGGCGAGAACGGGAACATCGTCGTCTGCTTCCCAAAAAAGAGCGAGTATTTTACCCGCTGCGGTGGATTCCAGATCAAAGCTTGCCTTATCGGTTTCGATAACGGCGAGTACATCGCCTTCAGCGACGTCGTCTCCAACATTAACTTTCCATTCGGTAAGAATGCAGCTCTCAACCGATTGTCCTTGGCGAGGCATGATGATAGGTGTGGCCATAAGTATTTATTCTCCTCTTTAGAGATTAATTCAGGTTAGTTGGACTTTAACCCCCCTCTTTCGCAAAGACTTTGCGAAATTTGGTGAGAGTTTTTTGTCCGATAATAAAAGATCGATTTCATTCCAGTCAGCAAAACGGGCAAAACATACCTTCTGCGCCTTTTGGGAATCAGCAAGTAAAATAACATTACCCGCTTGCCGGGCAACCACATCATTGGAATAGGCTTCATTGGGGTCGGTAGTTGTAAGGCCATGAGTTAGGCACATCCCCATCGTTCCCATAAAAGCTTTGTCTACCCGTACCTGTTCAAGCACGGCTGATGTAAGTGGACCCACCATCGTCTGACTGATCCTGCGCAACTCCCCTCCTGTAAGAATGACACGGGGACCGGAATCTGCCAGTTCAATGGCGGCCTGCAAAGAGTTTGTCACTAAAGTCAGATCGGAACGTTCACGTAATAAACGGGCAAGAAATAGCGTGGTGCTCCCTCCATTCAAATAAATGGCTTCTTCAGGTTCTATAAGTTTGTATGCTTCTTCCGCAATTCTTTGCTTGGCGGCGGCGGAAATATGGGTTTTATTTTCAAATACTGTCTCCTCCAATCGGCTTTCAGTGGAGACAGCTCCTCCATGAACACGGCGTACTTTTCCTTCTTCTTCTAGAATCTCAAGATCTCTCCGGATGGTAGCCACAGAAACTTTTAGATTTTTCCGTAAATCTTCGACACGGGCAACCCCTCCGTCACGAATCATGGCGCGGATTTTATCTCTCCGTTGAGGAGCAAGGGCTGGGTGTGCTTCACGGATCATTTGATCGTTTAAGATGGATTTTGATCGTTTTTGAAGGAAATGCAACCCTTGTTTCGAAAATTAGATAAGTAAACAAAGGGAGGCTAAAGAAGTAAATCTTGTATAGCTTTGAACTCGGAAGTGTTCACCCCCGACCATATCTGGCTCAACCCATGGGCACGGTCAGTCCACAGTTTTTCAAGACAGGCCTTGTTCAGGGCAAGCCGGGCTGCCTCAAGCAGTACAACGGGTTCAACGCCCGCTTGACGAGTGATTCGGATTGCTCCTACAAGGCGATCATCCCACCCAAGCTTTCTAACCGGATCTCGAGTAACCCTCGTTACCGGATCCGCGAGCAATGGATTGAGCATTCTTTCTACAGCCATTTTTGCATGTTCAGCAAAGCCATGCCTGGTGAAGAGATGCTCCCCCAATTTACCAAACTGATGAATTAGCCCCTGCCCTACTTCCTCGGTGTAGGCATGCAGGCCACGGGCAATTATTTTGGGGTGGGCTGATAATTCACTCATGTACTCCAAACCTTCTGATTCGGCGAAGTAACCTAAAGTTGCGTGGGTTGCATTCTGACCAAGAAACTTAGCTAGAGCAAAAGGGTATAAATCCGATTTTGGTGAGAATTGATTCAATCCACGTATAAAGCCAGTTGGGGTTTCTTGATCCACAAAAACCTGATTAAAAGCTTCCACTAGAATCGCCCGCGGACATGCATTAGTTACTGGGCAAAGACTTTCTCTTTGGATCCTTGATAAATCGGTTACAATTGAGCACATTTTACCAATGACTGTCTCTGAAAATACTACCTGATGTGCAAAGCCATCATTCGCATAGTTCAAACAGGCTTCCTCTAATCTTTTCGCAGCCCGGGTATCATTTTCTGCGGAATAAACTACGGCCGCAGGTAGTTCTGGTTGCTCCTTTTTCCGCCTCAGACCTTCAGTAAGTAACTGGGCAACCGATGCCGGACCGGTATCGTACATATGGAAACTGGGCAATGCAGTACAAAGCTCGCTCGCCTCTGCAACCGCTTCAACTAGAGAAGACCGGTCAACATCTTGCAAAGGGTTGTAAATCTCAACTCCAGTAACTTGAACTGCCTTTACCTGTTTTCCCGCTGCAATGTTATAGAAATATTTCCCTCCGGAATTCCGAATTGCATCGACTAATACCGGATCGATTTCAGAAACGACAATCCTGTCAAAATTTCCAGACTTTTGAACTTCAGGAAGAAACAAGCCGGCTTGGATCGCACCAAAGCCAAAGCCGACAAAGGTTCTCCTCACTGCATTACGCTGCAGTCATGGCTTCCTTGGCCAAAGCGAGCACTTCTGCCGGTGCCTTTTCCGCACTCAAAGAATCTTGTAATCTAGTATCGGCCCGTGGAGAAAAGATTTCTCCAAACTGGTCATAAAAGTCATTTTTTTCTTTAACCTGACCAAAATGTGAACTCGCCCAATCGCTTAGGTAGCCCATATTGCCAAATTTCTGCAAGGTAGAATGAGCATGTAAAATATGGGCCCCACGGAGAAATACTGGATGGACCGCAGATAACTCATCGGTTTCAAAGCTGTCCACCAATTTGTGCCCAGGGCTATTCATTTCTGTTCCTCCAATTAATGGGAGTTCAAGTTCCTGGGTTAGCCTGATTACTTCCTGTAAATTTTTTAGTTTTTGATCAGGGGCCCCGGGAGTGTAATTACGGTCAGGAATAATATTAAACGCAACCACACCACTGGATTGGCTAACCTCTACCAATTCTCGAATGGCTTGCTCTCCATCTGAACAACCATCAAGCCAAGTTAAGGTTGGTAAAGCCCCACACTTCAAAACAAATTGATTCATTTCTGCCATGTTGGGAAAAGAACCGGAATCAGGTTGCACATAGCCGACACCTCCCTTCTTCATGGTCTTAGCCCGGATCAAATCAGTCATTCCACGGCCATCCGGTACATCTTTAAGATCTCCCGCAGGCACCCCCAACTTCTCGGACCAAAACGCACGCAGGGCCGATTCTTCGGGAAACTGAGCCGCCGCCTTGCGGGCATAAGCGAGACAAAGATGACGCTCCGTAGCATTACCATTCGGCGTAAGCGGCAAAACATCTCGCTCATAATCTAGAGTCAAAGGGGTTAAAAATGCATTTACCCGATCGAGCAAAGAACGATTTCGTTGCTCGGATGTGGTCCTCATACCGTCCAGAAAGTCTTGGGCATCCTGGGGAATTTCAGTGGTCGTAAAACCGGTGCCCATATGATAACAAATGCCAGGCTCTCCCGGGGAATTAATCACACGGTCTGCAAATTCAGGAACAAACACCCGGGACTCCAATCCAATACATGCTTTCAGGTCCAGCTTACGGGAAGCATTCCAAAACTCATCCAAACCATCAAGTACATCAAAGTCGACAATACCCGCAGACCCAAGCCCTGCTTTTTTCGCTTCCACTGCAAACATACTCGGGGAATAATCCTTGTAGTTAAATGAATAAAAGGTGTGGGCGTGAAGATTGAGTAAATTTGTAGGCTCAGGAAACCCCCCGGCTTCTGCTGCATGTTGGAGTGCTTGCTCACGAATTTGAGAGCTAAAATCATTAAGTGAGGAATCTGACATAAATATATGGATAAGAAATTATTGTTTTAATAGATGGAAAGGACTAGCTTTCGTCTTCCCCTACCCCGAATTTTTCAGCTAAAGCCAGGCAATGGTCTAAAGAACGCAAGCCATCGGTGCAGGTAGGATCTGACATACAAGCAGTTGCGGCACAAGTCCCGGTGAGAAGAGATTTCTCTAAAGACCAATTTTCATGCACACCAAAAAGTACGCCTGAACAAAAGGCATCTCCTGCTCCAGCTGCACCTTGAATATACCCTTTGGGTAAGGACAAGGAACCATGCCATACCTTTTCTCCATCTTTGGACTGAGCATAGGAGCCTTCAGGGAAATGAATGGCCACTAACTCCCCCACCCCAAGCTCAAAGAGTTTACGAGCAGTTTCTTCAATGCCTTCCTTGAGCAGTTTTCCATCTTCACGAACTTTTACACCCGTTACCTTGCTGCCTTCCACTTCATTTAAGATGCAATAATCTACCTGCTTCAAGGCAGGACCAATAATCCGGGCAAAGCGGTCACTGTCTTCACTAACCACATCAATGCTGGTCCTGAATCCAGCAGCTCTGGCCTTGGCGAGCAAAGCGGCACCCTTGGTGCCATGTTCTGGATGGTCCTGATCAAGAGCATCGAGCAAAAGTAAGTATCCAAGATGAAAAATCTTGGCCGAACTTTTTGAAAAATCAATATCTGAACCGTCCCAGGTAGAGTTGGCGCCACTATTGTGAAAAAAGGTACGCCTTCCGCCATCTTTTTCAGTCATTACATCGGTGTAAGATGTACTGGCCCCCGGAGATACAGATATGAACTGAGAATCAATTCTGTTCTTTTTGCAATCCTCAAGAATAAATTCGCCCAGTGCATCCTGCCCAACAAGCCCCGCACCTTCCAGAGGAAAAGATGCCCCCATCTTAGCAAGGTCCAAAAGTACATTGTAAGGGGACCCACCGGTTCCCTGTGACTGGCCAAGAATATTGGCCAGCTGTTCGTGCTTAGGGTAGACATCAATAATTTTGACTTGGTCTATAATCCAATTACCTCCGGAAAGGATTCCGGAGCGTTCTACAGGCTGAGATAATTCGCTCATAAAAAGTTTATAATTAAAAGGAGAAAGTAGATAGGAAGGGCTTTTTTCTTTGCATGGCAAGGAAAACACGCTTTTCGTTGGTGTTTACAGATCAATACGGGGTATTCAATCGATTGAAATAAAAGACAGCTATACAGGCCCCCAGCTTCAGCATAGTAGAACTTGGGCATCCAATAACTTGAGCGGCACCATGGGTTTTAGAGGTTCCATAACTGATGCCACTTAATTCTACCGTATCCACAGTCCTCTCCCTAGAAGCGGAAACAGTTGATCCGAAGTAGTAAGATGGGCGGTATCAGGGGACTACTAGGCCATAGTAACACCGGGTGTTTTAGAATGCCCGTTTTGCGGGAAGTCAAAGGTCAGAACTAAAGGATCTGACCCAGTGTTTTCAATGTCGACACCACCATTGGCAAGTGCAGATTGGGTAATAAATCCGACCTCAGGGTAGAGCTCTCCCAATACCATATTCTGATGATATCGTACTTCAAGCTTTCCGATACGGCCGCTTCCACCGTTAGTGTGAAAAAGTGCGGGGCACTCCGGGCAAAAAGATGTCTTAGCCCCGGGCTCCAAAGTAAGCCGGAGAATTGAGACCTTTTGGTCACCAAGAAAATTACCGTATACAATCCATTTTGCATCTACACCGTCAGCTGAAAATTCTTCCGCCGTTATTGCTGGGCGTGAATTCTTCAAAACAAATTCCGGGTCCTGATTGGCTTCGAAGTCAAACTTTTCAACCAAGTACTCCCAATTTTCATGTTTATCCTTTGGGTAATCCTCTTCCCGGCATGCGTAGAATGCATCTGCAGCTCCAATACGGCCATCAAGGGTAAGATCCTCTGCTAAAAAGTGCTCATCCATGGTCACATGCACTTCGTGAGTGCAAAGGTCTGTCGGTGAGTGCAGTACACCATTTGGCATAACAAAGCCGTTATCAAGTTGCATCATTACATGCGGGGAAAGGTGCCGAACTCCGTTATATTCACCCTGCCCAAAACGCTTCATGCAAGCAAGGAAATCGTCCTTGGACACAAATGGGTAAAGTCCCATTGCCGTGGTATGATAATGCGACGGGCTAACGCCAGGGTTGTCAAAAGAATTGATGTCGTACACTTCCCACTTGGACCAGTGCAGGTGATGGGGGATCGGATTCAAATTGTCGAATTTCTTGGACACAATCGGCCAGGTTGGATCGCCATACATTGATTTTGATAAAGCAGTAATTTTGTCACCCATGACCGCTGCAGGGTTGGCGAGGATCAAATCCTGCAGCAGGATGACCTGCCCATTGGGAGTGAGCACATGGGATTCACCTTCACGAAAAGGAGCTTTACCTGTACGTGAATCAATCACCCCTGTGACGATGGGTACGGTGCAACCCATCCAGACTTCATCGAGACCGGTACCGTCCATGTAATCCGGATAGTATGAACCCTCATCGAGACGTAATCGTTTCCCGGGCGAACAGAAAGTTCTGCCAGCATATCGATGTAAAAGTTGTAACACCCCACCAGTATGGTTGAGGCAATCCTCAAGAATGGATGCGGATTCTCCGCTAGATCCGTCGATCACATCTTGCTGAGGATATTCGTGAAGTTTTTGGGGTAAAATAGAGGTCGAAGCAGCCATAAGAATTAAACTTTTAATTTGTTAGGGATGGGAGTCAGTTGAAGCAGAGATTACAAATACTGAAAGATCACGAGTCTGACTCGAAATATAACAGAATCGTATCAAAAAAGAGAGTGGCAACAGTGATGTCAAGATAGATGCTCAGCCCAGTCATTACCCACAAGGATCGAAAGCGAAGGATGCCTTACTCCCTTTGGGTTTTGAGGGCATGTACTTCATGATTAACCTTGGATCGTCTCAGGTATTCATCCTTCGCAATCACATCAGAGAAGATGAGAAGAAAAAGAAAGGCTTACTTTGTTTTTTCAGCGATCTTTTTTTCAATCGCATCAATTACAACATCGAGAGCTTTTATCCGGGCATAGCGTTTACAATTACCTTCGATAATTGTCCAGGGTGCTTGCGGGGCATGGGTACGGATAAACATTTCATTCACTGCCTCTTCGTAAGGCTTCCACTTATCCCGGTTCCGCCAGTCTTCCTCATTTAACTTCCACTGTTTTCTGGCATTTTGCTCACGGGCCTGAAATCTTCTTAATTGCTCTTCCTGATCAATCTGTACCCAAAACTTTACCAGAGCGGTACCAAAATGGCGGAAATTATCCTCCATTTCATTGATCTCCTGATATGCCTGCTTCCACTCAGTTTCCGTACAAAAACCCTCCACGCGCTCCACCAGTACACGTCCATACCATGAACGATCAAATATAGTCACATGGCCCGCCTTGGGAAATTCGGTCCAGAAACGCCAAAGATAATGATGGGCTTTCTCGACATCATTGGGTGCGGATATCGGAATCACTTCGTATCCTCGTGGATCCATCCGTTCGGTCAGGCGCCGGATATTACCACCCTTACCAGCGGCGTCCCATCCTTCATAGACAATCACTACCGGGATCCGTAATCGGTAGACCTCATGGTGTAATTCTTGGATTTTACGCTGCCTTGAGCCAAGCATTTCCTTGTACTGCTCTTTGCTTAACTTTTGGGACAAATTAGAAGTGGCTAAAGAAGGGGCATGGCGAAACAACGGACGGTGTGGACGATTGGTGGCGGTTAAGGCAGGGGTTCCTGCTTTTACTTCATCCACCCGCTTTTGGATGGTATCGACCATATGATGTAATACTTTAAGTGTTGCCTGCTTGGTGCTCTTTGATGATACCCGCAACCAGGGAGGGCCTCCCTCCCCATCCGTTTCTTTAAACATCTGCTCCACCGCCTTGAGATAGTCATTATATTGGGCATGACGTTCCATGACCGCATCTGATACCCGCCAGGCGGTAGCGGGGTTATTTTGCAAGGCTGCCAGGCGGGTGGCCTGTTCCTTTTTGGAAACCTCAAGAAAGAATTTTAAAATCAAAGTACCCCCATCCCGCATCTGGCGCTCAAAGCTGCGAACATCGGCATAAGCTTTACCAAGGTCAGCATCACTAATCACCCCATTGATCTTGGCATCCAATAAACTCCGATACCAACTCCGGTCAAAAATCGCCATCCGATCAGCCGATGGAGTCCGGCGCCAAAAACGCCAAAGAAAGGGACGCATTTGCTCGTCGCGGTTGGGGGAAGCAATACAGGAAACTTTAAATCCCCGAGGATCCAAGGGTTGAATCATTTGATTAATGATAGTGCCTTTGCCAGCCGCACTCAGGCCTTCCACGACCACAAGAATGGGAATACCCAGTTCTCTTGCCTCGCGTTGGAGGTAAGCAAGCTCCTCCCCCTTCTCTTCTATTTTTCGAAGCATGGCCTTCTTGGCCTTGCTTGGCTCGTCATAAGATAAGGCGTCCATACTCATGGCTGTAGTTTCAGCAAATTCATCCCGTCCATAAAATAAAAATTGGTTTACCTACTCCGATGACTTGCTCAACCGGCTTTGGCAAGCATGGAGTCCAAACTGAGCACAAAAAAACCCTGCCGATTCGCTCGGCAGGGTTTCAATAAAAAGAACTTTTTATTTCAGCTTAGTATGAGATTAAGCCTTGAATGTAAAATTCGTCTACATCGAAATTACCAATATTAGAATCAACTTCTGAGTGGCTGTACTCGACATTCATACCAAAATTTTCTGTAATGGAAAATAGAAGAGCCAAT
>ERZ1046876.775-NODE-775-length-23043-cov-7.149295_pt1 | contig 23043 bp, 29 predicted proteins | sample MGYA00383094_ERZ1046876 | MGnify/ENA primary metagenome ERZ1046876 (study PRJEB29581, sample SAMEA5548364) | metagenome | biome: marine; feature: coastal; material: water | depth 50 m | study: Short-term variability in the microbial, nano- and picoplankton...
TATTAAACTTATTACGTTAGTTTGTAATTCTGTTGGGGGTTTAATTTTATTTATCTTATAAATTAGTGTATTTTTTAATTCTGTTATTGACTTTATGTAATATATTTTTTTGTCTAAACTTATTTCTTCTGGATCAAGTTTTTGCAGTGTCAGCAACTGCATTGCAGCACGTAAACTTGCTAGAGGATTTTTCAGACCATGAGCGACCGCTGTGCTGACCTCACCAATTGCTGAGAGTCTTTCCTGCTTCAGCAATTGAGCTTGTGCGTTCCGGAGTTGTTGATTGATTTCCGCAAGTTCAAGTGCGGACTTGCGGAGTTGTTCATGTTGACGGCTGAGAATACGTGAGGCAGGATAAACGATGAGTAACAGCATCGTATAAAGCAAGAGACCAAACAAAGCACAGAAGCCCCAGACAAAACGTTGAAGGGACTCAACTTGCCGTTTTAATTGTACATTGTTGCGGTGTAATTCAAGTACACCCTCGACGGATTCGCCTCTCCGGATTGGAATATAGAGTGCGGAAGTGTAGCGTTCATCTGCATTTGGAAAAACCAGCCGATCTTCATCCTCCATGCGGATGGTGGCTTCCCCAAGCATGGCCTTTTTAAACTGTGGATTATCTTTAGTGTCGGCGGTTTCTCCCGGAAATGTGGACCAGGCGACTTTTCCGGAAGGTAGGATTATCTCAACTGCATAACTACCGGGCATTACCATCACTGCGTGTAAAATATCACGCAGAACAAGCGGGTCAAGATATGTTTGTTCAAAAGGCGCGTCTTGTAAATATTCCAGAACCTCTGCCTGTACTGTAGCAACAGTGATTACTTTGTCACGTTTCAGCAGTTCATTCTCAAGTTGCTGACCCAACAGCCAACTCATCACCGCCATTAAAGCAGCTACTGCAAGCAGACTGGCAAGAGAAAATATACTGAGAAGTGGAAAAGGACGAGTCATCTAAAATAATTATCGGTGCAAGGTCTACGGTTTCAAGTCCGAAATTTCTATAAAAACTCTCCACCCTGAATGCTGCAATATAACGAAGATCGTCGCGTGCTGCAAGTCAGAGATTTTCCTTTTTCACGAACTAAAGCTGAGCTTAATACAATTCTCACTTTAAACATGTTCCGACAGAACCGCTTTGACATATTTCACCGTCATCCCAAATCGCCCCTTCCAAGTTTGCACGTCGCAACTGAATTCCAGACAAATCAGCTCCGGTGAAATCCGCTCCTTGAAAATCACCCTGTGCTAACTCAGCCCAACGTAAATCAGCTCCGCTAAAATCCACATTTATAAAAACAGAATTTTTCAGTTCAACTTCCTGCATTACGGCGTTTCTGAAACTCGCACCGACAAAAGAACTATGCTTCAATTCAGCAGAATTGAGGGATGCCAACTCAAAGTTTGCTCCGTCAAAATTACTGTATTCTATTTCCGCATAGTTCAAATCAGCCTGCTGAAATTCTGCAGAAGTCACTGACACTTTCCGGAATTCACAGCCGCGGAAATCCGTACGTCCCGTCAAATAATCACACTGCTGATGCTCATTACCCGAAAGTCCATGCTCGTTCTCATCATCTCCATCGTGTTCACCGTCTCCATCGTGTTCACCGTCTCCATCGTGATCGTCATGTCCGTCATCATCATGGCCGTGACCGTCATCATCATGATCATCATTGTGGTTCTCAGCCTGACTATCGTTGTCCGAACTATTGTAATTTTGATAGCCTTCCTTGAAACTTTCCAGATCTTCACGACTACATGCACTTAATCCAAGCAAACCGACTAAGCCAAAAAACCAAATTATTTTTATAATTTTATTCATTATTCTCCTTTTATTTACTTTTATATTTATTCGTAGGCCTCACTCTTTAGCTATTATGTTGGCAAGCTGCGTTCCACAAAAATTATATTTGTAAATTAAATTTATATTCAATAATTTCAATCTTATAAAATATTAAATCATTTTTGTTTTGAACAACAGAAAGCACAGTGGGGACGCTGCCGGGGATAAAAAAGGAAGTGGGAATGGGGAATGGGGAACAAAAAAACCGCGCCTTGAAACCGGACAGAGGGAATGAGTTTCCGATTACGCAGCGCGGCGGCTAAACGTGAATTATTGGTTTACGCCTGCTTTATCTTTTGGGCCGTGAGGTCCAGTACCCATGTGAGTGTAAATTTCATTTGCCTCATTCTGGGTGATGCGTCCGTCATCGGCGGCATTTTTGACGATCAGCACCATTTTGGCGTGCATCGATGATTCCAGCCTGTCAAAATTTATGTCATATTTTTGTAAAAGCGCACGCATTGAATATGACTTTGTGTCCTGCTCAATTTGCTCGACTGTCTGGCCGCTCAATTCGGCAAGCACCTCTATTCGCGCATTTTGCACCTCATCACGGAACAAACGTCCAGGTCCCATCATCCCCATCATTTCTGAATCACCCGACATACCACCTCGCTGACCTCGCTCTTGCATTCCGGCAGAGTTCTCACCTTTCCACTGCCTCCTCTGACCCTGATGTCCGTTACCTCTTTGCTGCATTTCGGAATTATGTCCGAACATTCCACCATTTCCTCGGCGGTGACCATCTTCGCCCCAACTGTGTGCCATTGCAACTCCACCTGCTAAAACACTTGCTCCGATGATTCCACCGGCTATAATTTTGATTAACTTTTTCATACTACCTCTATGAGTTAGAAATTTGTTGTTGATAAAACCAAAAGACACCATGTCTCTTGTCTTGGATTCAAGTTTAACAAAATAATGTGAAGCAAATTTGAAGGAAATATGGGAAAGTTGTGAAGGTTGTGAAGGTTTAAAAGTTCAGTGCAGGGTGAAATATCCCCCACGCCGAACTCATTAACCTCGAGACAAAAGAGAAAAATTGCTTGAGCATAACATGATACTCCTATAATGTATAAATCAGGTTATACTTTTAATGAAGAGAAAGCGTGGTGCGACAAACAATAAATAAAAAGACATTTTTTGCTCGAATTTTTGTCGGGATACTTATAATGTTTTTTGTTATGGTTCCTGCTTTGTCCGCAATGTGTGTTTCATCCCAATCAGGTTCCCCAGCAGTTGTTGCTGCTGATAGCACTATACTTACTCTTTCCGCTAATCTCACCACAAAAGATTGTTGCCTGAAAAACAAGATCCATCTACCCCTTGATAAGTGGACTCAAAATTGCGGCTGGACAACATCTCTCTCTTTTCCAGACATCCTCAAACCATCAGGTTTTGAGACTCAGTCTGTTCATTTCTCGCTGACTGAACGCTCATCTTTAATCCCGGGTAAAGGTAAGCAAGACTTTAGATCATCTTCACGACACTCTTTGTCCAAGACAGGCAACTCCCCTCTTTTTGCACAGAAGACTGCACTCCTGATTTGAACGTTTCCACAGTTGACTAAATTTCACTATTGAAGTGAAGTACTTTTTTCACAACTGGAAGCGAGCATCCTTTGAAAATCATAATTACTGCTGCTGTAACAATACTATTGTTACAATCTTATCTGCTGATGGCCAACAACGGTCAAATGATGAGAAACTGGGGAGATCATTTGATGGGTTGGTTCGGAAGGATGTGATTGATTATCAAGCTGCTTTTCTGGGGTCCACTTCAATTAATAGCATAGATTATGCAGAAATTATGGCAGAAATTGAGTCGATTGAAGAGGTGACTAATCTTCCTAATGATTTGGATTTTTACTCAAAAATTCTTTATACATGAACCCCCTGCTTGACTCGCAGAAATTTTAATCTCCAAATCTCTACTTAATTAAGGTGTCCAAAATGAATATCGAGAAAGTCTCTTCCATCAACCGAATAAAAATAGGATGGAAACTTCGTCATCTAGTAATTATTATTATTGCAGCCTTAGGCACATATTTGTTTGTGAAATCACGCATCGGGTGGTCAGAAATGCATCTGTGGAACAGGGCTGTTGGTGATATGGGACTTGTCCTTATTGCTAGTTCTATAGTTTTGGGTCCATTAGCCCGATTATGGAAGGTGTTTGGCATTACTCTCCCCTGGCGGCGAGAATGCGGGATATATGGTGTCCTGCTTGCGATCATACACACAGTAATTATCCTTGACAGTTGGATTAAGTGGGACTTGGAGCAGATTTTCGGTTATGTGTTGCACCCTCAAACGGGCCAATACGTAATGCTGCTGCACGGGTTTGGGCTAGCGAACGTGATTGGTCTCGTCGCCTTAATGTATGGAATGGTCTTAGCCGTTTCATCTAATGACTGGAGCCAACAGAAACTTAGCGGTTCTGTATGGAAATATTTACAGCAAGGTGTTTATGTTTTATGGATGTTGGTTGTCGTTCATACAGGATACTTTCTCTACATACATTTTCAGCACTTTCACAAAGAGGTACCGGATCCTAACTGGGCCCAATTACCATTTGCCGTCCTCGTTGGGATTGTAATCTCTCTTCAACTAGCCGCTTTTCTTAAAACTTGGAACACTAAACAGAGCTCTCACGTAACTGCAGACCCAGGATTGCAAGAGATTGTAAATATACCTGTGTCAAATGCTGAGACGAATTAAGATAAAAAAACCAACCGTTTTATTATTTTATTTAATGCTGGAAAGATGGGAGGAAAAAGAATTGGTTACACAACAGAAGGCGTCATCAATCAACAAGATTTTGACATAAATTGGAACAGAAATTTGGACAAAGGAGGCGTAGTTGTCGGAAATGAAGTTGTCATAGAGCTAAAAATACAAGCAGTGGCATCTTGATTTAATTAGCCTCGGTTCGCCTCAAATTGATATGCAGGCCCCTTTTCTGTTGCTAGACTGTTTCGAAAGTGGTGAGCCGCAAGATTACATAGGCGACTTTCCAGAGCACCCTCACCGTGGTTTTGAGAACGTGACTTAATGCTCAATGCACGCATGCGCCGTAAAGACAACGCAGATCATGAGAGACGGATTGAGCCATATGTAGTGCAGTGGATGACCACCGCCAAAGGGATATTACACTCATAAATACCAGAGTAGCAAGAAGGTTTGCTAAAATGTTTTCAACTCTGGATTATCTACTAAGAGTCTCTGATTGCATTTAAAGAATGTAAGTTAGAGGAGCCACAAGGAGCACGATGGATTTTGGAAACTGGAAACGCTTGATACTGAACGGGGTGCTGATCCTCACCATTTTTCTGGCGGTGACTGCATGGCAAGGGCAGAATTTGATTTCGAAACAAACACCTGCACCATCATTTCGACTTCCGGACCTTTCCGGGCAACTTGTTGAGCTGGAAGATTTACGTGGACGCAGGGTGCTGCTCTACTTTTTCGCACCGTGGTGCAAAATCTGCGATCTCAGCATCAGCAATCTCAACTGGGTTAGGAAGTTCCGGGGTGAAGAATCGGTCTCCATCTTCGCTATCGCCCTTTCCTACACGGATTTACAGAGTGTCGAAGCCTTTCTGGAGCGCAATCCCCTTGACGTGCCTGTGCTACTAGGCACCCCGGAACTACTCAACTCCTATCGAATCCGCGCCTTCCCCACCATCTATGCACTTAATGAATCTGGGCACATCGATGGCTCCACGGTAGGCTACGTTACCACCCTTGGCCTCTGGTGGCGGACGTTATAAAGCAACGAGTCACGCTCTTAACTATCCTGCAGTATCTGCATGGAATGAACGGAAAAGAAAAGAGAATACAACTAGAGAAGATATCAAAATATGACTCATGATAAAAAGGAGGAGTTAATTGAAAATAACAAAAGAAGATACCAAAATATGATTGAGGAATAGAAGGGGGACAGAAGAAATAATTTAAAAGAATATCAAGAGAGATATAGTCAAAATAGGACTGAGAGACTAAAGGATAAAACAATAAGCCACTCTAAAACAACCAATAAACTATGAAACACCTACTCATCATCCTCATCTCAACCCTTCTTCTATCTTCTTTTCTGACTTCCTGTGATAAAAATAAGGAGACACTTGTGATTAGAGATAATCAGAAAGGTGACACTCTTTATAGATGGGGTGAATACCCTGAAATTGTGTGGAAAGGATTTGGAGAAAACAAAACTCACCCAGTTTATAATGGTGATGTAAAGAATGGAGTTCCAAATGGTCTTGGACTTATAATTTTCCCTAATGGTCATAAGTATGAAGGAGAATGGAGGGATGGTCTAAAAAATGCTCAAGGAACATTAACTTTCCCTGATGGAACAAAGTATGTTGGGGGACATAAGGATGATAAAAGAAATGGTCAAGGAACATACACTTGGTCTGATGGAAAGTATGTTGGGGAATGGAAAGATGGGGATTCGAATGGTCAAGGAACAAAAACTTGGTCTAGTGGAAATAAGTATGTTGGGGAATGGAAGAAAGGTTACCCTTGGAATATTACTGGATACGACAAAAACGGAAACATCCAATACAAGTATGTGAATGGAAAAAGGATAAGACAATAACCCTCCACTAAAACAAACAGCCCTACCAAAATACCACCAAGTCAAAAAACTCACAATAGCGTTCCTATGCCCCAAAATACATCAAAGTCAAGATGACTGCTTCCTTGTAAAACAAAACGATTGATGGTATATTAAATCCCCAATAATCAACTATTAGTAAACAAAGTGAAACACTTACTCATCCTCCTCTCTTTCCTTTTCCTTTCTTCTCATCTGCTTGGTCATTCTAAAAAAGGGGATACTCTTTATAGGTGGGGTGAATATCCTGATTACAAATGGCTGGAATTCGATGAAAAAGAAACTCACCCAAAGTATCAAGGTCGGGTAAAGGATGGAAAACCAAATGGTCTTGGTATTTTTATTTTCCCAGATGGAAGTAATTATGTAGGAAGTTGGAAGGATGGGAAACGAAATGGTCAAGGAACATACACTTACCATAGTGGAGACAAGTATGTGGGAAGTTGGAAGAATGGGAAACGAAATGGTCAAGGAACAGAGACTTTCAATGATGGAAGAAAGTATGTTGGGGATTACAAGGATGGGAAACAGTGGAACGGAATATTTTATGAAAATAACGGAAACATATTTGGAAAGTGGGCTAACGGAGCATATTTAGAACCATAACCCCACTCTACAAACAAACAAAAAAACTATGAAACACCTACTCATCCTCCTCTCTTTCCTTCTTCTCTCTTCTCTTCTAACTTCCTGTGAGAAAAATGGTCAAGGAACACAAAGAGATGAAGATGGTCTAACTTATGTGGGGGAATTTAAGGATGGGGAAGAGAATGGTCAAGGAACATTTAATCATCCTAATGGAAGTAAGTATATTGGGGAACACAAGGCTGACCAACCAAATGGTCAAGGAACAATGACTTACCCTAATGGGGAAAAGTGTGTAGGAGAATGGGTAAATGGAGGATTTCGGAATGGAAAATGTTACTACAAAAACGGAACAGTCCAATACAAGTATGTGAATGGGGTAATTTATGAGGGTAGTTGAAGAAAGTTTCAATTTTGAAGAATCGCAACATTAAATAAAAAGAGAAAAATATGTCAACAGAAACAAACTACGGAATCAAGCGTGAAGTAAATTATAGCTACGAAGAGGCAGTCGAAAAAATCACCTCAGCTCTCTCAGCGCAGGGTTTTGGCATACTCACAGAAATTGATGTTAAAGCAACATTAAAAAAGAAAATTGATCAGGACTTCACAAAATATGTAATCCTCGGTGCATGCAATCCAGGACTTGCTTATGAGGCATTATCAGAGGAAATTGACATCGGGCTGCTGCTGCCTTGCAATGTCATTGTTTATGAGCATCCGGAAAATGGAAAAACCGTGATTGGTGTTATTGATCCTGAAATTATGGTGCAGGCAACTGGTCGTACAGATTTGGTGGAATTCGCAAAGAATGTTCGTGAAAAATTACAAAGCGCAATTGATGCGATTTGAACTGAATCAGTCCATCCCACCGAACTCATTATCCTCGAGACAAAAGAATAAACTGCTTGAGCTTAACATGATACTCCTATAATGTATAAATCAGGTTATACTTTTAATGAATAGAACGCGCGATGCGACAAACAATAAATAAAAAAACTTTTTTTGCTCGAATTTTTGTCGGGGTACTTATAATGTTTTTTGTTATGGTTCCTGCTTTGTCCGCAATGTGTGTTTCACCCCAATCGGGTTTCCCAGCTGTTGTTGCTGCGGATAGCACTCTGCTTCCTCTTCCCGCAAAAGATTGCTACCTGAAAAACAGGCTCCATCTACCTCTTGATAAGTGGACTCAAAATTGCGGCTGGACAGCATCTCTCTTTTTTCCAGACATCCTCAAACCATCCGGTTTTGAGACTCAGTCTGTTCATTTCTCGCTGATTGTAAGCTCATCTTTAATCCCGGGTAAAAGTAAGCAAGAATTTAGATCATCTTCACAACACTCTTTGGCCAAGACAGGCAACTCCCCTCTTTTTGCACAGAAGACCGCACTCCTGATTTAAACGTTTCCAAAGTTGACTAAGTTTCACTATCGCAGTGAAGTACTTTTTTCACAACTGGAAGCGAACATCCTTTGAAAATCATAATTACTGCTGCTGTAACAATACTATTGTTAAAATCTTCTCTGCTGATGGCCAACAGTGGTCAAAGGATGGAAATAGGGGGCGATCATTCGATGGGTTGGTTTGGAGGAATGGGCTGGATTTCCATGATGTTTTTCTGGGGTTTAGTCATTTTGCTTATTATTGCTTTAATAAAGTGGATCATGACTCCAAAACCTAGCTCCACACTTTCCGCTTTGGAAATTCTCAAGGCACGATACGCAAAAGGTGAAATATACAAACAGGAATTTGAAAACAAAAAACAGGATTTAAGCTAAAAAGGAATACTATGAAGAATAATCAGCACAAACAGGCAGAGCAGAAAACAAAGAACAACCGATCTCCTAAAAAGAAGGAACCCCTTTGGCTGTGGGGAGGTCTGGCTCTTTTCATAATTATAGGAGCAGGAGCATATTTATATTATCAACCTCCAAGCAAACTTTCCGCAAAAGCTACACCAGCACAAATAGTACGTGGAGAACAAGTGTTTAGCGAAAACTGTCTCAGTTGTCACGGGGCAAAAGCCATAGGTGAAAATCCGGCACAGTCCCGTGGAGGTCAAAAGGCCGATGGAAGTTATCTCGCGCCCGCCTTGAACGGTAAAGGGCATGCCTGGCATCACCAGAATGAAGTGCTGTTCTCAACGGTAAAAGACGGTTCCGTCGCAAAAGATTCACCGATGCGGGGATTCAAGGGTAAATTATCAGATGATGACATTGTTGCGGTACTTCAATATGTTAAATCCTTATGGCCGGATGAAATTCAAGTGAGACATGCAATGCGCCCCTGATAAATATAATTTAATTTGTAGCTGGATTTTCATATTTTCTTCACTTTTCACTGCTAGAATCTATTAACTATCCATTAAATTTTAATCGATTTACAGAAATTAACTAAAAAGGAATATGGAAAACAAAGCAAATTCAAATAAATTACTGATTCTGATTATAATTGTGCTGACTGTTTTGATGATTCCACTGTTGATTTTCAGCGTGCAGATGAGCCAAAAAATTAGTGTTGCCAACAAAGACGACCTTAATCAAAAAATTGATGAAAGGTTAACAGAGTACCTTCAACAACAAGGTAATGAAACTGCAATTGTTGCAGGTTCATTGGATGAAAAATTGCTTGCACAAAAAATAGAGAAAGGCATTGAGAATTTTGTCCAACGACAAAGACTGGCGCAGCAGGAAGCACAAAAAACTCGTACACGGAATGCCGGAAATAAAGCAAAAGATGTCCGGAAGGTTTCAAAAACCAGGGATCATATCTTTGGAAATCCTGATGCAGAAATTACCTTAATTGAATACTCCGACTTTGAGTGTCCTTTTTGTAAAAGATTCCATCCTACCGCAAAAAAAATTGTTGAGTTTTACGAAGGAAAAGTGAACTGGGTCTATCGTCATTTCCCGCTTGGCTTTCATAATCCACTCGCACAAAAAGAAGCGGAAGCTACGGAATGCGCCAATGAATTAGGCGGGAACGTTATATTTTGGAAATATGCTGACTTGATTTACGAACGCACAAATTCCAATGGAAATGGCCTACCTGTAACATCACTGGCTCCATTGGCACAAGAAATAGGCTTGGATGAGGAAAAATTTACAGAGTGTCTGGAAAGTGGAAGATATACTGAACGAGTACAAGAAGACTTTCAAGAAGGAAGTAAAATTGGAATTACAGGAACTCTCGGTAATATTTTTCTGCATAATAAAACTGGGGAAACTGTGCTTAAATCAGGAGCATACCCCTTTGATGAACTTAAAATAATAATTGATAAAATGCTGAAATAGAGTTTTTTATGAAAAGATTGAAAGAAGTCCGCTTAAAGCTTTGGCTAATCTCATTGATCATCGCAACAATAGTTTTTGTGATGATGGGAACATTGACCGCACTTTGGCACAATCCGTATTTTATCCGTATGACACCAGTGACTGGCTGGGATTATCTCATCCTCAGTTTGGAGTCGCTGCTGATTGGTTTGTTTTTCGGAATTCCTACACCACGCTGTGCCTCTAAAAAAGCAGGATTTGGAGGTGTTTTCGGATTTCTTGGTTTCGGATGTTCGATCTGCAACAAACTCCTTTTGCTGCTGTTTGGTTCCAGTTTTCTGCTCACATATTTTGAGCCGGTTCGTTATTACGTCGGAGCAGCAGGAATCCTAATATTTTCCTTCGCGCTTTATCAGAAAATGGCATTACCGTTATTGCAACCAGCCGATATAAAAACTGAGGTATGATTTAGAATTTTAGCCCTTTATCCTGTGCACCTCTTTTTACCTTTTATCAATCCTGACGTATTGTTGTTCCGGAAAGAGTTTAAAAACGAATGAAATAAATTCAACTCCGTAATTACCAAGACACATAGTTCGGAGCTACCTTCTGGATAGATACTCTTGCTTTGTGTGTCACCGTAACTTAGTACATGGTGACCATTCACCGATCTTGTCGTAGACAATTTCCGCGTGAATGACAAATTAGACGAATCGTCTGCATGCATAATCTTGAATCTTCACAAGATTCACATATTTTCTTCATATTTTCTTCATATTGTTTTGTTAAACTTTTAGTAACGTAAACACAATTTCATAAAGCTGAAAACGTTCTTAACAAATTTAAAAATGGATTTCATTACTGAAAATGACAGCTAATTTTTTTAACAAGAGAAGTTCAACCATCTCATTTGCAAAGTTACTGGTAGAACCAGTTACAGGATTTTCCCTGTTACTTGTTATTTTCTTTACCTTGTTGATGACTTTTTCAAGTTCAGAGTCTGAAGTAAACACCTATCTTATTATTGATACCGATTCGTCCTCCATTCCATATAATGAATCCGCTGACTGTCATTCAGGAACAAGGCCTCTAATAGGTTTCAATAAATGGAGTCGTCCACAACAGAAAACAGTTCCTGTTTCACTAAAACAATGTCTCAGGGACGATTACCCAAGACACAGCTATTACATTAGCAACAGCCCTCATAATAGTCTTGCTCTAGCTTCCTCACTTTTTCAACAAAAAATACTTTTGCAGATTTAGCGAATTTCCTTTTGATTTTCAGCAGTGGTTATTATCAACTAAACTAGCCTTGCAGGCTGTGTTTTCTTGAACCGTTTATGAGAATAAAAGGCAGATATATTCAGTAAATATTTCAGAAATTCAAAAATTAATATATTTCGCAAAAGAGGTTATATGAAAAAGAGACACAATAAAATCACCCATGAACAAATCCGCATTGCTCTTGAACAGTTTTACGTTCAAGGAGGCCACATTAATGTTCTGCCACCTCAAGATGTGTATGGGATTTACAGCCAAAATTATGCAGAAATTTTGGCAGAAGTTGAATCGTTTGATGAAGTGACTAATCTTCCCAATGATTTGGATTTTGCGCTCAAGAATTCTTTATACGTGAAACCCTTGCTTGACTCGCAGGAAATTTTGTAAAGAATCTTTCACGTTTTAGCAAAGTGAGGGCCTTGAGTAATGACTGTGTTCGAGCTGTTCCTGACAAATTTTGGACAGTGTTCCGATTGTTTTAAGCTCTGGAACTCCAAAAATTATGCCGGTGATGGCTCGGACTCTCATAAAATAAAGACTTTTCAATCTTCTTTCTATAGCGGTAGCAGGATTGTCCTGAACCATTAACGCAAAAATTAAAATTATTAAGGATTTATTTGAAAATGAAAACTAAAAATAACACTAAATTGCTAGCCCGATGGAGTATTTTGTTACTCTTTTGGATGCTGTTTGGAACGGTTGTCCAGAGTGCTGAAATAAATGAGACTGCTCTTCAGAATATGATTCGTGACTCTAAAGCAAGAGCTGCAATGGTGGAACAAGTACGAGAAGCAGTAGTACATATTCGCGTTGAAAAAGCTCTTAATGGCCCAGACAACAGCTTACATAATCCCTCCAGCCAAAATAATAATGGAGCAAAACAGTTTAAACAACAGGGGCTTGGCAGCGGTTCCATAATTAGTAAAGACGGTTATATTTTGACCAATAATCACGTCGTTGGAGGGGCAGACCGCATTTTGGTAAGACTGCATGATGGACAGGAATTCGAAGCCGAATTGATAGGAGCCGATCCTCCTTCAGACATTGCTGTGATTAAGATTCCAGCAAATGAGCTTAATCCTATTCAAATGGGTAATTCAGATGAGATGCAAGTAGGAGAAACAGTCATTGCCATTGGTAATCCTTTTGGATTGACCCTAACCGTCACTCTGGGCATCATCAGTGCCAAAGGTCGTTCCAATGTAGGCATAACAGACTATGAGAATTTTATTCAAACCGATGCTGCGATTAATCCTGGAAATAGTGGCGGACCATTAATTAATCTTGAAGGAAAACTAATTGGTGTTAATACCGCCATTTTCTCAAAAAACGGTGGTTACCAGGGAATTGGATTTTCGGTGCCGGTGAATATGGCGCAGATAATTATGCAGGATTTAATAGCAGAAGGAAAAGTTTCCCGTGGCTGGTTAGGTGTTGGGATCCAGGATGTTACTGCGGAATTAGCACAAGCATTTGGAGTGAAAAACACCAAGGGTTCATTAATCACCAAAGTGATGCCTTCTTCTCCGGCAGAAACTGCGGGGTTGATAAAAGGGGATATTGTTATTCGTGTGAATCAGAGAAAAGTCAAAAACAGCAGTCAACTCAGAAACTATATTGCTGAGGCAGGTGCATGGGCTGATGTGACATTGGAGGTGATTCGTGAAGGTAAAACGGAAATTATAAAAGTCACTCTCGATGAACTGAAATCCGCCTCAACGTCTACACCGCTTAAAACACAATCCTCGCTGGTTTTAGGCATACTTGTTCAGGACCTGAGTCCGGATGTGGTTAAACGTCTCGGATATGATCCCGGAACAGGAGTGGTGATCACTGAAGTCGAATCCGGATCCCCCGCTGCTCAGATAGGACTTAAGGCAGGAATGGTGATTGCGGAAGTCAATCGGCAGCCGGTCAGAGACGAAAGAGAGTTTCAGAACGCTTTGAAAAACATAAACATTAATCAGGGAGTTTTGTTGCTGATGGTGAGCCCACAAGGTTCGCAGTACATTATTATCAAATTAAGATAAAAATATAATTTGGCTAACAAAAGGACATGCGGATTTTTCAGCTATGTGGATCCATGAGTTGGCCAATTCTGTCATAATTTCGATTAAGAAAATCGAAAGCAGGACGAACAAGAATCTCAAATGAACTAATTATTATACAGATTTCATTCTTCAAGCGGTAGGAATATGGTAGCGGTAACCAACACCGTAAACTGAAACAATGCATTCTTCTACACCATGTTTAGCAAGTTTCCTGCGTAAATTTTTTACATGTGTATCGATGGTACGGTCATAACCCATAAAATCGTAGCCTTGCACTTTGTTCAATAATTCTTCGCGCGTAAATACACGTTCCGGTCGTGACATCAGGACTTTCAACAAACCAAACTCAACAGGTGTAAAATCTACTTCTTTGCCCCTGACCCAAATTTGATGAGTTTCCTCGTCCAGTTTCAAGATACCTGCATTGAGCATATTTGCCGGAACCGCAGGCTGTGCGGCACGACGCAAAACTGCCTTTACTCTGGCTACTACTTCACGTGGACTGAAAGGTTTACTGATGTAATCATCAGCGCCTAACTCCAGTCCCAGCAAGCGGTCGATTTCTTCTGTTTGTGCAGTCACCATAATGATCGGTACTTGGGAAAATTGCCTCAACCCTCTGCAGACTTCAATTCCATGCATTCCCGGTAGCATCAGATCCAATAAGATCATCTCAACTTCATTTTTTTTAACCCATGGTATCACTTCATCTCCACGTAAAAGGATGTGGGTTTCATAACCAGTTTGTCTGAGATAATCCCTCAACAGTTCAGCAATTTTTATTTCATCTTCAACAATAAGTATTTTAGTCATGTTTTTATTCATTGTTTTTCATGATCTACTGTAGTTTCTATGTTAATCACCATACGCAAACCATGAGGTTCAACCGATTCCGCATGAATGCTGCCTCCGTGAGCTTCAATCAAATTTTTACAAATCGCGAGTCCAAGTCCACTTCCACCTGTTTCACGATTCCTGGAAAAGTCTGTCCGGTAAAAACGATCAAACAGATTGTTCAACGCATCTTCAGGCACACCCTGACCTGAGTCTTCCAAAATCAGCGTTAAACTATCCGCCGTAATTTTGCTGCGTGCTGTCAAAGTTGAAGGAGAGTTAACATAACGTACCACATTTTCCAGCAAGTTCAGGAAGACCTGCCTGAGTCGATCAGGATCAACCATCGCAGTTTTTCCTGATTGCTGGGGGAGTTGATTTTGAATAGTGATTCCACGTTCCGCCAGACGATCCGCATATTGTTCCAGAGCTTGTTGAAGAAGTTTGACTGGATCCAGCTCCACTTTACACAAATTTAACTGGCCTGCTTCGGCACGGCTGAGTAATTTTAGATCATCCACAATACGTGCTAAATGCAGTACTTCTGCATGAAGTGATTCAAAACGTTCCGGATTTGGTTCTCGAATACCGTCCTGCATTGCTTCGATTTCTCCACGCAGCACTGACAGTGGAGTTCCCAGTTCATGTGATATATCCGAAATCCATTGTTGACGTTGTTGTTCAAATGAATCCAGAGTTTCGGCCATTTCGTTAAAATCCGCAGCAAGTTGACCAAACTCATCAGACGAATTGATTGTTACACGAGTATCAAAGCGCCGTTCTGCGATTGCAAGAGTACCTTCCGTTAATTTTCGTACTGGACGCAGCAGATAACGTGAAAGTAAAAAAGCAATCAATGCCGCGGTGAGAACGGCAGCAACAGCTAGAATTTTTAACATCCGCTGCTGTTGTTTCAAAAAGTGTGCATGTCGTGACTGCTCCATTGCCCCCTCAGTCACCATACCCAGCCAGCCGACGACTTGACCCTGATGGTGTAGCGCTTTAAATAAATCAGGTTTACGCTTCAACTTCGGACCCCAAAGCGGTTTTTGCTCTGCGTCCATTAAAATCAACATTTCACGCGTGCCACCGTTATTTGCAGAATTAGGCCTGGAATAACGAATTTGCGGTTCACCATTTCGTCTACGGTGTGGAAGCCGACGACGCATCATTTGGTGTTCCTGCATTAAACCTTTTCCCAAAAAAATCCATTCGGGAGAAATCATCATGTCAGGACCTGGAAAGCCAAGTTGTAAAAATTCATAGGACCTCGAAGGAGTCCGAAAACCCAAGCCCCTGAGCCAGCGTTGAGGTGATTGACCTTTGAGTTTCCAGCTTTTGGACTCAGCATATTCTGCTTCCAAAACAACGGCAACAGCCTCAAAACGTTCACGGTCAAATTCACGCACATATTCTTCAAAGTTTCTGGAAACACTGAAATGTATTGCACCAGCCATTACGCCAACAATAACTGCCGCGTTCAAAAGCAACACCCCAAATAGTTTCCAACTCAAACCAATTTTCATCATCGCACGGTAATAATTTCCATTTAACTAAATAGCTGTCAACGGACTCATAATTAATATTTAAAACTTTTTACTAAACAATTAACTTTGCTCAAAATTTAAAGAGCTACTGTTAGCCTAACATGAAAATGTGAACAAAATTTGAAGGAAAGCAAAAAACTTGCGAATATCTCAATTATTACTCATGCTATGTTTTTATTTTTCACTCACAAATATAATAACAATGCGACATTATTTTGCATACGGCTCTAACATGAGCGCACGGCGTATCCGCCACCGCTTAGGTTGGGCGCCTTCACGCATCGCTGTGACTCTTCAGGATTACCTGCTTTCTTTCAACAAACAATCTAGTGACGGTGGTAAAGCCAACATTAAAGTTTCTCCCGGAGATGTGGTTGAAGGTATTTTATATTTTGTCAAAGAGGCCGAGCTTTTGACTTTGGATGGCTATGAAGGTGTTGCCGAAAAGCAATACAAGCGTCAGGAATTTGAAGTCATGGATCTTTCCGGATGTCCGATACCAGCCGTTGCATACGTTGCTTTAAATACAGGACCTGAATCACGACCCACAGTCGAATATCTGAATTATCTCCTAGAAGGTGAACATCTGCTGAGTCCGGAATATGTTTCCAGGCTCGAAGAAATTGCGACTCTCTAATTTATTATTGTTCTGAAAATACCATGTCTTTAACTCTCAAAGATGATCTTAATTTTGCTCAAGATGGAAAGCACATTTCCGCGCTGAAAATTCCGCATTCAACAAATAGTTCCGGTTGGGGTTCACTGCTGTTGCCCGTGATTGTTCTCCGGAACGGTACCGGGCCAACTGTGCTGTTTACCGGAGGAAATCATGGTGATGAATATGAAGGTCCAATTGCGTTAAGAAAATTGGCAAATGAACTGAAAGCAGAAGACATTCAGGGACAAGTCATCATTGTACCTTATCTCAACTTTCCCGCTGTTTTGGCAGGAACTCGTCTTTCTCCTGTAGATGGACAAAACATGAACCGCTCTTTTCCAGGAAATCCTGATGGTTCAATGACACAGAAAATAGCAGATTTTGTCTATCGTGAACTGGTAATGAGAAGTGATGTGGTGCTCGATTTTCATTCAGGTGGAAACTCAATGATTTTTGAACCATGCACTGTTTTGCATAAACTGGAAGAAACAGCACAGTTTAAAAAAACTGTGCTTGCAGCAAAAAGTTTTGGTGCACCTGTAAGTCTTGTGCTTCAGGAACTGGACAGCAAAGGCATGCTTGATACTGCTGTTGAAAATTCCGGAAAAATATTCTTTTCCACAGAACTTGGCGGGGGTGGTTTTGTCAGTCCTGAGACACTCAAAATTGCGGAAAACGGAATCCGTAATCTGCTGCGTCATTTAGAAATTCTCCCACCAGACGAAGAACCTGTTCCGGAAACACGATTCATGCAAACTCCTGATTTCGATGGTTATTTGATGGCTCCTCAAGAAGGTCTTTACGAAACTTTAATTGAATTGGGAGAATCCGTTACTAAAGGGCAAATCATCGGCCGCATTCACAGTTTAACTCAAATAGAAGCTCCGGCGCTGGAAGTTCGTGCGCAAATAGACGGTATGCTAGTCACACGAGCAGGTCGTGCTCACGTCAAAGTCTGGGATACGATTGCCGTGATTGCTACTGATTTTGACGTTACAGAATTTGACAATAACACTACCGTTTAGCTATTTAAAGCGGTTTGGATGCGCTGTCTGGTCCCATTCACACCGTTCATCCCAATCATTGCGTGAGGCGCATGCAGTTGGAGCTGGACGGTAATTGCAGTAATAATTAGCTCCTTCTGCAAGTCCGGAAGAAATTGGAACTTTGTAGGTCCGTCCGTCCGCAAAGGTTGCCCAGAATCCCCATGAAGTAGTCCTGAATCTTTTGAGTTTAACGCGGCGTGAAGGAGAAATATACTGATAATACGGAGCGGTAAAAACCAAAGCACAGAGTTCAAGAACTCTTTGCTGTTGGCCGGTAGGATAATTATAATTTGAACTGCTTCCTAAACTGCCGCATGCGCCTAGGTAAAGAGTCAACAAAAACCAAACGACAATACGATAAAAGACAAAACTTAATCGGGAATCTAAATTCAATTTGATTTTTCCTGATTCATGGTGCGAGAAGGGGGACTCGAACCCCCACACCTTTCGGCACCAGATCCTAAATCTGGCGTGTCTACCAATTCCACCACTCTCGCTTCCAACTAACTTAATACTTTCAATACTTTAAATATTTTATAAGATATCATAAATATTAGTATGTACTAATATAATGTCGCATATCTGTCACAAATCTGAAAGGCATTAGCTTCATCCCCCAAATTTCGGCCCCATCTTACTAAAACTCTTTTTGCTCTTGCAGTTAAACCGACCTTTCTAGCTTCTTCTGTTTTTTAGATCCAGGCGATTAATTTTTTCTCAAAAATATCTTTCTTTTGAAGTCGAAGCATTTCTCCAGTACGGAATCCAGTATCAGTTGCTACTATGAAGTAGTCAAGATAATCGGGAGTCCAAGAAAAATCAAAGTATTATAGTTTTTTATAAGCGGCAGTTAGCTTCATGGGGAAGTCACTTTCGAATGACTATTGGACTTGGTGCATCTCTTTAATATGCTGCTGAAACGACTGAATCTCTTTTTCTTTTCTTTGTTCATCCCAACCTTTCAGTTCTGCCATCAAGGTTGCCACTTCAGAGGTGGCTGATTTTCCTTGATCAGCACCCCAACCCAGCCCAGTCCTGCGTAGTAAAATATCTGCTAGGTAAATAGGCTGTTCTTCTAAGATTATTTTTTTAATTATATTTTCTGAAATTTTCATGTCAACTGATCTTGCTTGGCTATTGCGAAGGAGTTGAGTCACTTCGCTTGAACAAGATGAAGGGCTCTGTTTTCGCAATTTTGGAACACACCTCTTTGATACTGCTTTCAGCATTTTTTTTGCAATGTGACGGTAATTCCAAATAGGACCACCAGTGAGCATCAAAACATTTGGAATCCCATCTGATTCTAAATCATGTACAACAACCTCACGACTACCTTGAGGATCACTTTCGTCAAACGTAACTGGTTGAATACCTGCATACGAATACATAATATCCGTTCGCTTAAGATTTAGTTCTGGAAATGCATAATTGACCTCTCCAAGTAGCCACTCAGTCTCATCTTTTGTAGCCTTTACTTCATCAAGCTCACCATCATATGGGGTTCTGTTAAGCCCGATATAGTGCATTTCATGCCAAGGCAAGAAGTACATTGGTTCGTTTGCTCGATTGATGATCATTATTCCACACTCAGAAAATTCTTCAGGAAGTTTGACTACTATGTGTGCGCCTTTCAATCCGGTCACTTTGTCAGGAATGCTGGGTTTCATCGTTTGGTTAACACAATTCCCCCAAGGGCCTGTGACATTCAGAATAAACTTGGTTTTTACATTTACTTCTTTAGCTGTTAATACATCCTTAAGTGTTACTTTCCAACCGTCATCTAGTTGTTTAGGTTGATGCATTAATGTGTAATTTCTAACAGTTGCTCCCAACTTTTCAGCATCACGAATCGTATCAACAACTAACCTTTCTGCAGAAATAAATTGGTAATCTTTAAAAACAGAAACACTTTGCAGTTGCTCTGAATCTCTAAACCATTTTTTGAATGCTACTTTTTGCAAATTCTTACCTGAAAATCTTTGGTACTCCAGTGAATTATCATGTGGTCCTAACAGATTCAATAATTTAAAGGCAGAATCGATTTGCCACGAAAGATAAGGTCCATCTTTATAAATAGGGAAATAAAATGGAAAAGGTCTAACTAATTCCTTCATTGATAATGAAATATCACTTCTTGCAATCATGGCTTTTCTTGCATTTTGGCAGGCAAGAAAGAATTTGCTTGGATGGAAAACAAAGTCCCAAATGGATTTTCCAGGAGCTAAATATCGTAAACCGCAATGTAGAATTCGACTGGACTTACTGGTTGCTCCTCCAGCAAAATCTCCCTTGTCAATAATCAAAACTCTGTATCCAGCGGCAACTAGTTGTTGTGCGACACCAGCACCATTTATTCCTGCTCCAACCACAATTACATCATATTCTGTGTCAGATAGTTCTGATAATTCACAACGGTTCATTTTCAAAAGCTCAACAAATACTAATCTTTAAATTTTTTAATCTTTTTGTTTCCAGGAAGCTTTGATGTGACCTTCAATGATCGTATCAGCAAGCACAGAGTTCGCGATAAAACTATTTCGATAATCTTCCAGTGATTTTAGTTTGGTCGCAAAGCCAAGTATTTATCAAATACCATTTTAGCCTACATCCTTTTTTACACTGGTACCATTGACATATTGTACCATTAATAATATATCAATACTTTCGTTGAAAAAGACAACAAATTATATTTAAGATAATCATGAGTCATTCAGGATCTTGAAATGATAGTCCATCTTAACATCTTCACTTCCGGAATTACCCCACTTCATACAATAATAACCCCTCTTTTCTGCTTGAAATGTGTTTTCCATTTCACTGACAGAATCTTCTTTGACCGGATAGTACTGCTCACCTTCTTCATGATAATGGAGGTTAAACGACAATGCTCCGTTCGAATTAAAACCATACTCCATTTGCTGAACAGGGCTAAGATCAACACACTTTTCAAAATATCGTTTAGGCTTCAGTTTGATTGAAACAATCTCTTCGTTTTTCTTCGATAAATTATGCGGCATATTGCCTTCATGTTGTTCCTCAACCCAGATTGTAAAAAAATAAAGCAGCAAACCTGCAATTGCAAAAGAGATCGAGTAACGTTTAAGAAGTTCCATTTGATGTATTTAACTCAGAGTGTCAGGTAAAATTGTTCAAAATAGTTATTACACTGCCTTGTGCATGAACTGAATTACAGTTCGTTGTCTGTTAAATAGTTATCGATAAACAAATCAAGACGTGCCTCGTAACTATTTTCAACAACTAAATCCGCATACTGTTTTGTGGGTTGAATCTGCTCAAAAAAAACTGGTCGTACAAACTTTAAATATTGATTAAGACTGTACTCTGCGCTAACCTCGTAATCCTTCATATCTCTCAGACACCTGCGGCTGACGGCCACATCTAAAGGTGATTCCAGATAAAAGGCAAAGGAAAGTAACTGGCGGATATTTTGATAGAGCAGGACATGTAAACCTTCAATAATCAGATATTTGTCAGGTACAATTTCCGTAAACTCAGTCGCACGTTTTCCTGTTTCATAAACAAAACTAGGTTTCTGTACTGATTCTCCAGAAGACAACTGAGCTAAATGCTGTTGATAAAGTTCAAAATCGAAAGCTTGTGAGCTATCGTAATCATACTGATCAGAAGGAATGTGATCCGGCCGGTCATAGTAGTAACTGTCCAAAGGCAGCACTACAGTTTTTGGCAAACGCTCAACCATTAATGCAGTAAAAAGCGTTTTCCCGCAACCGGAGCCGCCAGCTACCGCAATAATTTTCATTTTTCTTCTGCTCCGACAAAGATACTTTTATCTTTTAATGCGTCTAAATCTCTAGTTTCCCCACTTTGTATTTCTTCCGCAATATCCATTACAGTCAAATATCTATCTAATGGTTTCGATCTTTTCTTAGCAAGCGCGTCTTTTTTCTGCTGTAGCTTTGCCTGTTCCAGAAAATCCCAGACATGAACTACCTTGCCTTTGCGTGTAACAGTTATCTCGCGAATTTCTTTTTCAGAAAAACCGGACTTAGAGGCTGCGTCCAACAACGTCTGCATTTCTGCAATAAACTTTTGCCTCTCTTTTTCTGCAATGAGCGCTTTTTCATCTTCTTCCGCGTAATTCTGTGCCAGGACTTGTTGAACAGAAAAGTCCGCAGCCTCCCAGAAGAAAAAAATTGCCGGAATTAAAAACAGAAACAATATTCGTTGCATCACTGTGTTTTTGAGTATGAATTATGCATGATTACTTTGCGAAACAAAGGAAACGCAAAACCTTGTTGAATTATCATGCAATCCTTGAGCAAAATTGATCCTGGTTGTTCTGCTCATTTGCTGAGTCGGCAGTTTGGTTTTTTGCTTTTTAGATAAATTTACAGCTTGTCCCCATTTCAATTGAATTTTCAGTGTATCTTAAATCAGTAAAATTTCAATCTCGATTTTTCCTGTTGCTACTGTTGCTCTTACTGCCACTGTTGTTTGCAGCATGTACAGAAGATGTAAAAATTCACAAATCGGCTCTGCGTTATTTTGATGAAGGTAATGCAGCTTTGAAACATCGAGACTATCAAGTCGCAATTTGGAACTACCAGAAGGCTATCAGTTTAGACAGTGAATCGCCAAATTTTCATTATAATCTTGGTTTAACCTACTATGAAATAGGCAACTATAGCGAGTCTCTAGATTCATTCAAACATGTAGAATTACTTGTACCGAGCCAAACAGCCACATATTACAATATCGCACTGGCGCACTATAAAATGTCCAACAGCCGTTTGGCGGACATTTACTACAATCGTTACCAGGATATGCTCAGCTTAAGAAAAGCTCAGCAACGTTTAGTTGAAGCGCGTAAAGAACAAGAACTGGATGCTAAAATTAAAGCCACTGAAGCTAAACCAAAAATATTAAAAAAAAGTTCAACCCTCACGAAAAAGAATCCTACCTTAAAGAAAAATTCCGATACAGGCAAATTAACAATTCCTGGTTGGGAGTAGCCATTTGAATGGCCACTTTATTAGTGACTCAATTAAAAGCACATCACAGAAATCTTCCAAAAAAGCTCTGTAAAATTATAGACAATATTTTTTCTTGCTGTAATCTCTACTAATTGATTCCTTGAGTCTTTGAGTTTGAAGAGCTAGCATTAAAGCTTTAGCACTTACGTCTCCTTATACCTACAGAACAGCGAAAACAATGGCTTCTATTCAGAAAAACTATCTGCATCTATTTGAACTGAAATACGGAAGCAATCCTCATCAAAAACCTGCCGCGATTTATTCTCTAGAAGGAGACGAACTA
>ERZ1046876.780-NODE-780-length-23000-cov-19.446851_pt1 | contig 23000 bp, 14 predicted proteins | sample MGYA00383094_ERZ1046876 | MGnify/ENA primary metagenome ERZ1046876 (study PRJEB29581, sample SAMEA5548364) | metagenome | biome: marine; feature: coastal; material: water | depth 50 m | study: Short-term variability in the microbial, nano- and picoplankton...
AAGTTTATAGGTCAGTAGAGAAAAACTTAGAATAACATGTAATATTAATATTAGCTGGTCACTTTCCGTGGCTGGCTGGTATTATAATAAAAAAATAAATAATGGCTATAAATGTAGATAGTGTATACAAAACTGTTTTACTAATACTTAATCAAGAGCAACGCGGGTATATAACCCCTGATGAGTTTAACAAAACATCTACTCAGGTTCAATTAGATATATTTGAAAGATACTTTGAAGACTTAAACCAACAATTAAGGGTACCTCAAGCTGATTTTGACTATAGTAATAGACAGATTGATATAGATGATAACATATCCACATTTAAATGTATAGGCGATTGTGCTTTTAGTAATGGTAAATTTAGCCTACCAACCACAGATGATACAACAGGAAATACAGTTGTATATAATGATTACCCTACTTCAAATGAATTTTCTTTTTATAGATTAGGCACTATTACTTACCAAAAACCAGGTGCCAGTTACCCAAACGAAATAGAAAGGTTACAAAGAATCGATTACTACAATATAAATAAATCAAAATTAACAGTACCCTCAAAGAATTACCCTGTTTACTTATACGAAAGTAATTCACTTTTTATAAGTCCTTCAAGCGTAACCAATGGGGTTAAAGCGTCTTTCCTTAGAAAACCAAAAAATGTTGTTTGGAACTTTACATCAACAAATGGTTACTACGAATATGATGAAAGCAATTCTGTAGACTTTGAGCTAAACTTATCTGAGCAAACTAACGTTATAACCAGAGTGCTTTTATACGCTGGTGTAGTAATAAAAGACCCTACTATAATACAAGTAGCCTCTCAGCAAATTCAACAAGAAGAACAAAACGCAAAATCTTAATAATACATGGGCTTAATTACAGAAAATAATCAGCAATATTACGCAGGTGTACAAAAGTTTTTATCTGCAGCCGGGACTGGTCAAGCATTTACCACTACGTTTGATACAGATTTAGTATTTGGTAGCTATGACCCACTGCAACCAAACTACGCTTTAAACAATTTCAAATTATACACCGCAAACGCCGGTGTTTTAACATATACAGAATACACTTCTTCTTACACTATATTAGGTAATACAATAACAATTGATGGCAACTTAGCAGCTAACACAAGTGTAGTTGTTCAATTAAAAATACTAAGCGGGGGAGAATACGGAAACGAAGATGCTTACGGCAACACTGTTGAAGAAAACTACGGTAGTTATAGTTATATATCTTTAGAAGATGTAATAAACAATTTTCAAATAGCTTACGTTGGAGCGGGTAAATTAATACCTAGTTGTAATAGAACAGATCTTATATTTCACGCAAAACGTGGATTACAAGAGTTCAGCTATGATACATTAAAAAGTATTAAATCACAAGAGTTAAATATACCACCAGAATTAAGCGTTGTGATACCACAAGACTATGTAAATTACACAAAGGTATCTTGGATAGATCAGTTAGGTGTTAAAAGACCTATATATCCAGCAAACAACTTAACTACAAATCCATTTGAAAACCCTGTGCAAGATTCAAAAGGTGTGCCAACACAAGATAGTTTTGGTAACAATATTGAAGGTACATCGATAACGGAGGAAAGATGGAGAACGGCGAACGACACTTTGATAAATCAAGATAACCCAGAAGATTTATACAACCAAGGATATGACAGCTGGGGATGGGACGAGCAACTTCTAGGTCAAAACTATGGATTAGACCCTCAGTATGCTCAAGTAAACGGGTGGTTTACTATAAATAACAGAGAAGGTAAGATGTCTTTCTCAAGCAATTTAGCTGGTGCTTTGATAGTTTTAGAGTATATATCCGATGGATTAGCCTCTGATATGGAAACTAAAGTTCCTAAGTTAGCAGAAGAAGCTCTATATGCTCATATAAGCCACGCTATCATAGCTTCTAGGATAAACCAACCTGAATATATAGTTAGAAGATTAAAGCAAGAAAGAAGCGCTAAATTAAGAAACGCTAAAATAAGATTATCAAATATAAAACTTGATGAAATAGTTCAAGTAATGAGAGGTAAATCTAAATGGTTAAAACATTAAATTAAATGGCTGAAATTAAAAACTCGTTTTTAAAGGGCAAGATGAATCAAGATCTTGACTCTAGAATATTACCTAAAGGTGAATATAGGGAGGCCAATAATTTATCTTTAAGCAGATCAGAAGGATCGGATGTAGGTGCTTTAGAATCAATACTAGGAAATTTAAGGGTTGTAAACAGCGATAACACTTCTGCTAAGATAATAGGATATTTTGTAGACGACTCTAATGGTATTGTTTATTATTTTAGAACAGATCACCACCAAGTATCGGAAGCTCCAGCTAATAGTCTGCATCAAATATGTGCTTATAATTCAACTACTAACGCTAATGCAGTTTTAGTAGAAGGCTCTTGGCTTAACTTTTCTTCACTAAATCAAATAATAGGTGTTAACTTAATTGAAACACTTTTGTTTTTTACAGATAATAGGAATCAACCTAGAAAGATAAACATAGAAAAATCTTCATCATACTACACAAACGAAGATCAAATATCTGTAGCTAAATTTGCTCCAATATTTGCACCTGAGTATATTAATTTAAGAGCTAATTTATCTAATAATTATACTCCAGAATTTACCAACCTTCCCTCAACAATGACCAATGCATCTGATATTGAAACAGTTCCTGTTGGAGTGTTCGAGGTAAGTGATTCTAATATAAGTGTAACAAAATACGTAAACGGAGATCCTATAACCGAAGCTCAAACCCTAGCTAGCTGGAACGCAGCTACTACGGCTGGAGAAGGTTGTTTTGCTTACTACGATAGTTATATAGGTAACGAAGTTACTTATGGTATTCTTTATAACAAATATGCTGTAATAGACCCTAGAGGGCTAGCTCCAGTTGGTTTCTCTATACCTAGTGATGCTGATTGGGCTCAAATTATAAGCACGTCAGGCACAGATGCTGATTCGTATAAAAGTACTGACCTATGGAATACTGCTACGGGTACAAACGTAAATGGATTAAATATAAAGCCAGCAGGTATTAGAGAGGCTAGTGCCACTGATTTTTCAGGGCTTACAACAGAAACTAGATTTTGGACCAGTAGTGCTATAGCTTCAGGAGCTGCTTCTTATGTTGCTTTTGATGATACAAATGCAATACCAGCAACAACCACGGCTAATGTAAATCAAGGATATTCAGTTAGAGTAATAAAAGACAATAATTATAACGGGTGGAATGGCGACCCTGAATTAATAAAAGACAAGTTTGTAAAATTTAGCTACAGATTTAAATTTGATGATAATGAATATTCTGTTATCGCGCCCTTTAGTCAAGACGTATTTATACCAGAACAAAATGGTGAGTTTTTAAATGATGATGAAACTAATGCTTTTGTTTCTACTGTAGTAGAGTTTATGCAAAATTCCATAAACAACGCGGTATTAAATATAAAATTACCTTGTATAGACATAATAAATGAATACAAGATAAAAGGTATAGAAATAATATTTACAGAATCAGATAAGCAAGCATATCAAATACTAGAAAAAATAAAAGTTAACTCAGACTTTATATCTAGTTTGAATTACACTAATATATATCAATATAATTATCAATCAACTAAGCCAATAAATACTTTACCTGCTTTTGAAACTACAAGAGTTTATGATAAAGTTCCTGTTAGATCTTTAGCTCAAGAATCTGTAGGTAATAGAATAATATATTCTAATTACGCAGAAAGTTATAATGCTCCTGCTGGTTTAGATTACTATGTGAGTGTTGAAGATAAAAGTAATCAACAATTTATAGAATACCCTCAGCATTCGCTCAAGCAGAATAGAAACTACCAAGTAGGTGTTGTTCTTGCTGATAAGTATGGTAGACAAACCGATGTGGTACTTTCTAACTATGATGGCCTTTTAGATGTAAACGGAGATCCTCAACCTGGATCTAATGTTTATTCTGATTATAACACTCTTCAATTCACAGGAAACGTAGCTAGCTGGCCAGGAGATACACTAGCTGTTAATTTTCAACATCCTATAAGCGCGAATAATTACGCGGTACCTAATTACTATTCAGTAGACTTTGATGAAACTACTGGGGCTGAAAATCCTTTCTTTGAAAGCGATAGCTACCAATACTTTACATCTACAAATGTTACTGATTTTTTATCAGTTCTTAGCTATACCGACGCTACAGATGCTAACAATACGCTAAATGTTTTTGTAAACGAAGGTAATGGATGGATATTAAAAGAGTTAACTACAGACTATGCAGTTGTAGATACTACTGGTAAGATTCAAATAAATTTTGTAGCTAATATTCCAAGTGGTTTTAATGTAAAAATAGAAATATTATTTTCTTCAGAAAAACTATACAAATATAAAACTGGCTCATCAAACGCGTCAAGACCATTATTTGCTAACTTTGCGACAACATATCAAGATTATTTTGCAATTGGTAGAAAGCTATCGGGTCAATACATCGATTACACTGAAATAACTAGCGTAACACCTAACAACCCAGGAGGTGTTGCTACAGAATTATCTTTAACTACAAAAGAGGAAGTAGCTGTAAGACATTTATTTTCAAATACAACAGAAACAAGACCAGAGCCTACAATAACGCCAAACACAGTTAAAACGTTTGCAACTTATGATATAAATGTAAACGGCTTTTATACTTATAGGTTAGGCGTAAAACAGCAACAACAGGACTACTATAACGTATACTTACCTGGAATAGTGAATGGATATCCCTTATCAGGTTCTACTTTAGAGCAAGGTGAGACAGCTTTCATAACACTAGTTTCTGACAATATAAACAAAGTTCCTAGAAATCTACAAGAAGTAGGCCCTTTACAGAACCAGTTTACATCGGATGAAACAATGTTTCCTCGAGTAGTCAACATGCCTCCGGTTGGGGTAGCTCCTTATATTACAAAAACTGAACAATTTGATCCATCTAACTCACCTGATTCAGTTGACTTAGTTGGTACAGTACAAGATATTTTCCCAGGATTAACCACAACAACAGGAGCTGGTGATGTTAATGAATTCGCTGTTTATGATTTTGACACTAAGCCTTATATAGCTAAAATATCAACTCAAAAACCTGTAGGATTACCAGTTATAGAGTATTCAGGACCTGTAGATCCATATCCTGAAAATATGAGTTTAGCTGTTTACGAAACATCTCCATTTGTATCTCAATTGGAATTGTTCTATGAAACATCTTCAGCTCAGTTAATATCTGATTTAAATATAGAAATACAAAATGAAGGGGATGAAATAAATGGATCTACTTTTGATAACGTGGTTGTAGCTTTTAGCGAGAACGACGCAACAGGTACTATAATTACTGGGGACTTTTTTCCTACAATTGGATCACAAATAGTAACAGATGCTACATGTAGTATCGTGAGTGTTTATTCTGAAAATCCTAGCACTCAATCAATCGATACGAGTATAGATTACACTAGTAGATTCGCTATAGAATTAGGAACAACTACTGGTAGTGTGCATATAAAAACAGCAGCAGGGCCAAATGACCCCACCGGCTTCTATGCTGGAGGGCCTTCTGAAAACTTATACGACGTACAATATCGTGGTAATTTTCAAATAACATTAAGATGGTCTAGAGGCGGAGTTGATACTGAAGAAATAATAAACATACAGTTATTAAATGATGCACCTGTAATTTCAAATCCTCCTACAGTTCTTACAATAACAGAAAATTCTGATTCATCGTCTACTCAAATTATAGTAGATGGTATTATCTATAGTAGCGGCTTTGATTTTTACAATATACTAACGCCGAGAGGGGCAAACGGTAGTGCTGCGGATCCATTAACAAGTCCTGCAGACGCTAACTGGACTGTTTTTAATACAACAAGTTATGGATGGTCTTTAGAAGGTGCTAGATATACAAACACTCAAGGAGCTGAGACTTTTTATGGTGTATTCCCTGGAAGCTCAGGATCTACAAATCCTATAGCTAACATAGCTGAAATGACTAGTCAATATAACTTTGTCAACCCAGCAGACAGCAATAAGCCAGATAAACTAGGATTTAGATTAACAGGTGTAAAAAGTACAGCAGTTGCTAATGCAGGATCCTACGACTATTACATGAAACTAACAGATAACTTAGGTGATTCTACTTTCACAACAATAGGGTACACTGTTGGAGCGGCATCCTATTGGGGATGGATTGTAAATACACCCTATTCATCAGGTACTGGATGGAATGGAAACTCAAATACCAACTTAGATACTAGAGAACACACGTCTCCGACTGTACCTATTTGGCAAGGTCAAATACAAAACTGGAACTCAAGCGATGTTTGGATATGGATGCGTGCTTCAATACCAACAGTAGCTCTTCAAAATTCAAATTACCCAAATACTGTTTCAATATCAGGTTTTGGGTCAGACGCTTTACTTGGTACAGGTGCGGCTGGAGACATAACTACTGGATTTGGTGTATCAACAACAGCTACTTCTACTCATTCAAATAACTATGCCGTTCCTACTGTTAGCGGAGCATATGTTTTAGTAGCTAGGTTGAAAGGATTTAATCCGTCTAATGCTCAAAAAGCAGAAGGGGTATATCCTGGTCAAAAAAGTGGGCCAAATTCAAACGAATCTTATGACTGGCAAGAATGTGCTATAGTAAATGCTGAGTTTAAGGTAACTTCAAGTCTTAATGATCTTACTGGGGATAGCTATGCACTTGCTAACCTAGGATATACAACTAGTAGTACACCTCCTTCAACATTCTTTGATGTATTACCTTTTGAAGCAACAAATGTAACACCTCCTTTTTATCCAATAAATGGAGCTTCAACAGTTTGGACTACTACTGTACCTTCTGGAGGATTTATAGGTTTAGATATTCCTTAAGATATTTAAGAACATAGAGAAAAATTAAAAAAAACAAGTAATAATAAAAGTATGGCAGCCACCGTAAAAGTTAAATACTACAATACATACGTTTTAAAAAAAATAAACAGAGGCGCACTGGGTATATCCTCGTACAATTGGTATGTAGAGGAGTCTAGAATACGCGGAGGCTATAACAATGTTCAAACAGGGTTATCACCTAGAGCTTTCATAGTATCAGAGGAAAATAACCAACAGATTTTAGGCAACTCTGTTATATATTCAGGTGTTATAAACTCAAGAACAGGTATTAATCAAACAAATGTTTTTCCATCAGGTGAAGATATTACAAGATCATTAGATCCTTCTAAGGGTAGCGTACAAAAACTACACGCGGAAGATAACAATTTAGTTATATTTCAGGAAAGAAAAGTAAATAGAGCCCTAATAGATAAAGACGCTATATATACTCAAGAAGGTATGCCTATACAAACTACTTCCAACGTAGTTATTGGGCAAATCCAGCCATATACTGGTGATTTTGGTATATCAAAAAACCCAGAAAGTTTTGCTGTTTATGGTTATCAAAAATATTTTACAGACGCTAACAAAGGATCCGTGCTTAGGTTGTCTATGGATGGTCTGACAGAGATTTCTAATTATGGAATGTATGATTTTTTTAGAGATAAATTATCTTCTATAAACGGAGGACTTGCTGTCGGAGGGTATGATGTTTACAATAAATGCTATACATTATCTATACAACCAAACTCAGCTTCAAACAATTACTATACTTTAAGTTTTGATGAACAGGTTAAAGGTTGGACTAGTTTTTATGATTATAGACCTTTACAGATGTTCAGTATACGTAATAACTTTTTTACAACTTCGAACTTAGCAGGTTCAAAGCTAACCGCTGAAAACAACAACGGTGCTTTGTATAAACATTATCAGTCCGAGTCAGGCACAATACCTAGGGCTCGTTTTTACGGTGTGGATAATATCTCATCTATAGAAACTATATTCAATGACAACCCTTCGCTTGTTAAATCATTTAAAACAATAAATTACGAAGGTAGCGGTAATTGGGAAATGGCTGTATTTGATACAGACCAAGATTCAGCTTCTAGTATATCTAAATTTACTATGCCTGCTACATTGCAGGAAATGCAGAATAGATTATTAAAACAAGAGTTTAAAGAAAAGGATGGCAAGTATTTTGCTAACATAATAAACGCTAGCCTTCCAGAACAAGGTGAAATATTATACGGTCAATCAATGTCTGGAGTTAAAGGTTTCTACGGAACAATTAAAATGACCGCAACCAACACAGTAAACACAGGAATAAATGAATTGTTTGCAGTATCAACTAACTATTCAAACGCTTCCTACTAAATATACAAAACAACATGATAGAATTTTTAGAAATATTTTTCTTTGGACAGGGTGATGTTCAAATGGCTATAGGCCCATTAATGGGAGGAGCGTTAATAACCGGAGGTGTCCAGTTCTTAGGTGGTTTGTTTGGTGCAGGAGCCGCTAAAAAAAAGGAACAAGCAGCTGCGAGAGAAAGACAAAGGCTGGAACGAAAGCTTACAAATCTAGAAAACAACAGACAAGCAATAATCAATCCTTTTTCAGGAGCCACAGACTTAAGCAGTTTAGCTACTGATCTAAGTTCAAAAATGTCAAATGAGATGGCTAATTTAAGCGTAGCTACACAAGCGGCAGAAATTGAAATAGAACAAGCCGATATATCTTTAGCAAACACATTAGACACCGTCAGAGCAACAGGAGGAAGTGCTGGAGGAGCAACAGCGCTAGCACAAGCCGCTTTAGCTAGTAAAAAAGGTGTATCAGCCAATATAGAACAACAAGAAGTCCAAAACGAAAAACTAAGAGCTCAAGGAGAGCAAGATCTTCAAAACAGGAGACTAGACGAGCAGCGAAGATTACAAGGTATTCAAATTGGTGAAGGCCAAAGAATGCAAGGCTTAGATGCTGCTGGTAAGCAATTCATGTTTGGAACACGTGAAACTAGGGAAATGCAACAACTGGACAGAGTTTCAAATCAAATTTCTAATGCGCAACAAAGAGAAGCGCAGGCTAGTGGTGACAGAACAGCTGCTTTAACCGGTATGATTAGTGGTTTAGCTTCAACAGCTGGAAGTTATATGACCTCTCAAGCAACAATTAAAGCGGCGGGGCAGACAGATTAAAAAAAATAAGATATGAGTTATACAAACCCAAAACAATACTTAGACACACGATCGGGTGAATATATCAGGGAAATGCAAAAATCAGTTGCAGCTTCTTATGGTAAAATGGCTAGCGGTATAGCTGAGATAGCTAAAAAAACGGCTGAAGAAACACTGGCAAGAGAAACAAATGCAGCGAGCAGAACGTCAAAGCTTCGTAATAATTTATTTGCTCAAGCTAAAAACAATAGAAGTATAGATTATACTACTGCTGCAAATGAGCAGTTAGCTAAATATGAGCAGTTAGCTAAATTAAAAGTTAATAGGTTAACAGCAGAAGATCGTCAATTTATGGCTAACGTTGAAACTATGGGTACTAATATAAGAACAAACCTTGAAAATTTAATGGCTAAAGGTCAAACATATCTTGATGCAGCTGAAATTGGGTCAGGTAATGAAGGAGGTCTTGATAAATACAACTCACCTAAAGTACTAGAAACAAACGATATTGCTTATGACTGGAAAAATACACCAGGTAGCAAAACAGCTGCTATAGATTGTTCTGGAAATAGCGGCTGTCAAATAAAAATAACATCGTATAAAGAAGGTGAAACAGAAGGTGTTGGTTCGATAGGAGGCCAATCTGAAGCTAGAATTGTTCCTAATTCTTCTAAAAATAGAGCAGAACTTAAAAAATTAACTGATGTTATTGATTTTGCAAGTATTAATTCTGATGTTTATGAAGGTCAAGAAAAAAAGATATTTAATGATGGAAAAGCTACTATTACTCAAGTGTTTCCAGACAAAGAGGTTATTAGACCTTTTGTTGAAAGCCAAGCTAGAGCGTGGATAGAATCACTAACTCCAGAAGAGGCATCTATTTACTATAATAATAGATTGTCAAAAGGCTTTAAAGATACAATGTTTGATTCAATAACTGAAGGCTCTAAAGAATTATTACCAATATCATCATGGACAACAGATGAGAAAGGACAAATAAACGATCCTAGAAGAGAGGAAATTGTAAAGGCTTACATACAAAATGTTTTAGATACAACCCCTGAATATAATAAAGCTTTAACTACATCTAGAGTTAATAATCCAACAAAATCAAATACTAATAATAAACCTACAGAGCTAGAGTTAAGAACATCAAAAGCAGGTAAAAAATTCAAACTGCTACAAGATTGGGACCTTAAAGGCAAACCACCTATAAAAACCATAACTTCGGCTATGGATAAAAACATTCAACTTAGATGGAGAGAAGAAACAACAAAAGAAATACCTGGCAAATCAACTGATGGTAAACAAAATATAATAACTATAGCTGCAGGATGGGATTTATTAAGTAGAGGAAGCAACAAATGGAATGTAATAGCAGACTACGAACCTGGCGAGATCGAAGAAATAGCATTAGAATTAGGTTTTGATAAAAAGAAAGTTAACCAAGATTACGAATAATAAAATTAAATAAAATATGCCACTAAAAAGATATGAAGTTGACGGTAACCCTTATAACGTATCAGAAGCTAAAGAGCAAGAATTTTTAAGTAAATTCAGTAACGCTGTTTTTATAGGCGTTTTAGATGAAGAAACTAAAGAGGTTATAACACAAGGCGAAACGCAGGATTTTCCAACAAGCACTGTAGAGGATGCGGATGCAGTGCAGCAACCAATGACAGCATCACAAGCAGGTTTTACGGAATCACCCTCGGTAGATACTCCTTCGGATTCACAAGATCCTAAGCCTGCTGAGATTTTACCCCCAGGTGTTGATTCAATAGATACCAGCGAAGAAGAATACAATAAAAGACTAGCTAGGCTTAATATTATTGATGATAAAAGAAACAAGCTTAAGGATCAACTTATTCAATTTGCAAAAACAGAAATAAAAGATGAACAACAAGCGTCTGATTATATAAAGAAAAATTTAGAGGATTTTGATAAAAATAATCAAACAGAAAAAGATTTAATATTTTCTAATAAAGAATTTGAACTACAGCAAAAAGCATTAGAACAGTTAAGAAAAGATACAGGAAGTAACAAAGCGGCTGGAAGAGGCTTTGGAGGAGGAGAAGACGTCATAGATTATTTTAAATATATAGGTAGAGCCTTTGGAGTTATTGATTTAAGAACTGAAGAAGCTAGTGAAGTTATAAAAATTAACAAAGATGTTGAAACCGCTATTGCCACTTCTTTACCTAAAAAAGATTTGCAAAAACTAGCTATGGGTGTATACACTCTGCAGGAAAAAGAAAATTTAATAAACGAATATAAATTACCAATAATACAAAAGAAAACAAAAGACCTCAGTGATGAAATGCTTGACTTAAAAGCGCAAGCTCAAAATTCTTTTGGTGAAATAAAAAATCGTCAGATTGAAATAAATAAGGAATTAAGTATTATTAAAAATCGCAGGCCAAATCAAAATTATACACAAGAAGAAGTTGACAAGTATAATGAATTATCTGCTGAATTTAAACAATTAGAAGACTCAAAACCTGCTCTTAGTAAAAAATTTGAAGACAATTTTAAAGCTATAAATATTAGAAAGGAAATATTAGAGGGAGATTACAATGTTAATCTTTCTAAAAATGTTATATATAATAATTTTGAGTTAACAAATCAAGTAGAAAAATACAGAGAACAATTTGCTGGTAATGGATTTTGGAATGCTATAGGAGACACAGTAATTGGAGAAGGATTAGGTGGTCTTTATTCTACTATTAAAAAAGGTACAATAGGTGGGGTTACTTTCTTTTCTACAGCTTACTTTGATGCTTTTACAGATCAAGACTCTTACAATAGAATTGACGGGTTTAGAGATTTAATAACTAATTTTACGGATTATTCACTATTACCAGCCTCCGAAGATGAAAAATTTTCTATAACAAAAGAAGAAGGCGGTTTTAAAGATGACGTCAGCGCGAGAAGTTTATTAAAGTTAGGTATGCAAATGGTTCCTTTTACTGGTTATTTAATGATGGAAGCCAGAAAAGGTAACATGTCCGGCGTTAAACAGGGCGTTGGAAAATACTTACAAGGTTTAAAAGGTAGTGCAAAAATCTTAACTCCATTAGGTAAAAGCTTAAAAAACGAAGTAATTTTAGCAGACGCAGCTTTTAGAGCTACTATATTGGACAACGCTAAAGAAGCAAAAAATAAAGGGTTAGACGGTGTAGCAGCTAACACTTACGCGACAACAATTAGTCTAACCGAAGGAGTGGTTCAATCTATTATGCCTGATGTTAACTTTCTAAAAGGTACGCAAGGTAAAGCTATCAAAGATGCTTTCGTAGGATCTTTAAAAAATGTTGCAAATAAAAAAGCAGCTAGTACTGCAGCTAAAGAGTTTTTTACAAACATAGGTAAAGAATTTGTTGAAGAGGAAATTACTTACGGTCTTAACTTAATGACAGACACTTCTTTTGGTTTAGCTTTACCGAAAGGATCTGAATTTTTAAATGCACAAATAGAACTAGCGGCTGGTACTATTATGCTAAGTGGTGGTATGGGTACTGTTGGAGGCGTAAAAACTTTTAGTAACCAGAAAAAATTAATATACAATCAAATTTCTAACAATATTGAATCTACCGATGCATATCTTCAAAAAATGCAAGAAACAGTTACTGATCCTGATATTAAAGAGGAATTAAAAACTGCTAGAAATTTTGCTGGCGATATACATAAAGCAATTAAAAAATCACCAGAAAATGTTACAGCTGAGCAAATAGAATTGCTGGTAGAAAAAAGTAAATTGCTTAAAGAAAAAGAAAATACGGATAGCGCTTTTCATGAAAGTATTGATAATAAAATATCAAATATTAACGATGAAATAAAGCAGTCAACTATACAACAAGGTATTGCAAAAGACTTTGAAAAAGATATTAAACTTCTTAATAAGTCTATAGAATCCTCAGGCTTAAAAGTTGATGACACTATAGTTTTTGAGGGAGAAGAAAATTCTAGTGCTGGTAGTAAGCAGAAGGAATTTTTAATGAAGGAAGCGGGGTACACCGAAGAAAAAGCTAACGCTTCAAAAGATTCTTATGGTATTTTTGTAACTACAAAAGATGGTAGAGATGTTCTTGTAGTTAATAAAGACTCTTCCTTGCAAGACGCAGTAGTTACTACTGGGCAGCATGAATTTATGCACAAAATTTTAAAGCAAGCATTAAATAATGATCCAACCTTAATAAAGAAAGCTTCCGAGTCTTTACTTAAAGAAGTCACAAATATAGTGGGAAGTCAAGAAGCGGTATTAGGTACTAAATGGGCTAAAAGATGGATGGCATATAACAAAAAGGTAAAAGATGGAACTTATACCATGGATAGCTTTTACGAAGAAGGATTGCCTTTATTTTCTGAAGCTTTAACTAATAAAGATATAGAACTGAATACTAATGCTTTACAAAAAATAGCAGATATTTTTAGGCAACTATTTCAAAATCTAGGATTAAAAAACATTAATTTTGAAACAGGAGTAGGAGTTAAAAACTTTATAATAGACTACAATAAAGCTTACAGCAAAGGTAAATTTAAAGGAGCGTTAAAAGAATTTGGTGCGTCGGGTAAAGCAAAAGGAGTTGCAGAGCCAACCAGCGATACTAGTAAGACTAAACCAAAAGCTAAAACAACACTTTCTATAAATACTTTGCAAGAAGAACTAAATAGTTTAGATGAATTTGATTTTGATAATGAAATTGATTTTCAAACAGCTAAAACTAATTTAGAAACAAAAATAAGGTTAGCCAAAAAGAAAGAATTATCTAAGCCATCAGAGCCTAAGGAAAAAGTTAAAAGCGATACCAAAAAGAATGAAAAAAGAATTGGTGATCAGCTAAAAGAAATGGTACCCGCGGGCACAACTAATAAAGAATTTAAAGAAAAAGTAGCAATAAAAGTTATAGATAACATTGATAGAGGTATGCTTAATCCTTTAATTAAAAAGATCGCTGCTGGTTATGGTGTTGTAGCTGACAATGTATACGGTAAAAGCTGGGATGACTTTTTTATAGAAGTAGCCGGAGTTCAGTTAAAGAAAAACATAATGGCTTTTAATCCTGAGTCAAATAATGATTTAGGTGGTTACATTATAGGTAGTCAGTACGGTGTAAGAAATAGGGTAAAAGAAGCTTTAGCTAAATTTAAGAAAGAAGGTGAAGGTGGTTTTAAAGAAGACGTTAGTGTAGCTAAAAATGTTATTGCAAGAGAAGATGCAGCACCTCAAGAAGCTGAAAAAAGAAAATACGTACCTCTTACTAAAAGCAATATTGTTCCTAACTTTACTATAACGGCTATAACAGAAAAGTTAACGCAAGTTTTAGCTAGTCTTGAAAGTAAGATTACAGCTAAAAGAGGTGACAATTCCGCTACAACACCATTAGTTGCAGAGATAAAAAAGAAAATAGGTAAAGTTGTGGGGGATCCTAATGCTGCACCTAAGCTTGTTATACAAAGACTAGGTAAACTAAAAGATGGTACTTATGAAAAGAATCTTATAAAAAATAAGAAAGCTATCATAGAGAACATGACTACTACTTTTTTAATGGGTAAAGACAACGGTAAGAAAGTTAGCGGAGGTATTCCTCAAGCAATTGAAAAATCAGTTGGCGGTAAGTTTACTGGCAAAAAAGTAACTGTAAATGTTGGTGGTAAAGAAATAGTTCAAGAAGAGTTTATACCAAACTTTGTACCATATCCAAATTGGGTGGGTCAGAAGATTGATCGTGAAAAAACATTGGTTAGAGGCGCTACCGCTGGTAATGAAATAGTTAGAAGAGTACCTGCTGATAAAGTTTCTGACGCTGACTTTGTAGGTTTATTTATTGATGAAAAAGGTAAACTTATTAGAGGTAAAAGAGAATCTTTAGGTAAAGCTATAGCTGAAGAAATAGCTTTTGAAATATTGTCTAAAGAAATTCAAAATGAAAATTCAGATATAAGTAAAGCTTTTGAAGGTAACCAAGAAGCTTTAGGGGAAATGTTAAGTGATACTTTTGTTAACGAGCTTCAAAGAGACTTAGATAGAGGTACTGTAAAGTATTCTATGAAAGAAGAAGACATAAGAAATATACAAAAAATTGCAATAAAAGAAGGTCTTACTTCTGAAAAAATTAAAGAGATAGCTGTTAAAAATAAAATACCTATTAATATATTAGAAGGGGCGTTAGAAAAAATTATAAACGAAGGTTGGGTACAGATGATGCAAGATATTACTGCATCTAATAAAGGAATTAAATATGAAAAAGCTTTACAAAAAGTTTTAAATAATTACACTAGCGGTAAAATAAAAATTGAGTTAATAAAGTCTCAGAAAGGCGATATTGTAGTTAAAGCAAATGGCAAGGAGTACAAAGTAGAAGTTAAACTTAATGATAAAGCTCAAATAGGCAGTATATCAACAGGCTTGTTTAAAACAACGAACGGTAAAATATCTTTAATAAGTTCTGACAATTTAAAAATAAATAATAAATTAAGCGAAGATAATAAAAAAGAATTTGTAGATTTTTTAAATGAAAATAAAAAGTATTTAAATGATTTAATAAATGCTATTAATAAAGCTAACGCAAAGTCAAACGAAAAAGCGACTATAAATGATAAAGGTCATATAAAATTACCATACAAAGAATTTTGGGAAAACATAAAAGATGAAATGCCCGGTAAAATAGCTGGGTATGTTAGCTATGAAGGAAATCAATCTATTGTAGAAGATTTTTATAAAGGAATAGACTTAATGCAAATTGGAGGATATGGAGCTTTTGCTATAGGTAATAAAAGTAAGCTTTCTGGTTTTTATCAAAAATTAGAGGCTACTACAAATAATGTTTTAAGACCTGTAAGATCTACGAGTACGGTATACATGAGGCTTTTCCCAAATTTTAAACAAATACAAAACCCTAAAGGCAATTCATTAGATACAGCTAAAGGTATAATGGTTTTAGCTAAAAACATTAAAACTGCAGCTTCATTAGATTACGCAAATACAGGCCAACGTGCTGAAACTAAATTATCTATGAAAGCTGAGTTTAATAGGATGTTGGAAAGAGGTACAGGCATTAAAGCAGATGAAACTATCAGCAGGGTAATAGCTAGAAGAAAAGGTGTAGGTAAAAGTAAATTTAAAGTTTTTATGCCTTCTTCATTAGATGATTTTAAAGGATTGACTTCTTATACTTTTGCTGGTAAAGGTAAGCAAGGTGAAGCTGATCAAAAGTTTTTTCAAGATAACTTAATAGATCCGTACTTTAAAGGCATAAGAGCTATTGAGGAAACTAGACAATCGTTTAAGGACGATTTTAAGGCGCTTAATAAACAAATGAGACCTGTTATAAAGAAACTTGGTAAACTTGTACCAGGGACTGAATTTACACATGATCAAGCTATAAGAGTTGCTCTATGGAATGCTTCTGGATATGAAATACCAGGTTTATCTGAAATAGATCAGAAAAAATTAGTTGATTATGTAAACGACAATGCAGATTTGAGTGAGTACGCTAGAAAGTTACAACAGATATCAAAGAGGCCTAAATGGGCTAAGCCCGGAGATTTTTGGGACGCAGAAACTATATTGTCTGATTTAAATAATTTAACAGAAAATGTAGGTAGAAAAGAATTCTTAGCTGAATTTATTGAGAATGCTGATATAATATTTAGCGAAGATAATCTTAATAAAGTGCAAGCTGGTTATGGTAAAGCTACCAGAGATGCTTTAGAGGATATTTTGTACAGAATGAAAAACGGTACAAACAGACCATCTTCTTCGTCTGATAATACCAATAGGTTTAATAACTGGATTAATAATTCTATTGGAGCAATAATGTTTTTCAACAGAAGATCAGCTTTACTACAAACCTTGTCAACAGTTAACTTTATTAATTGGTCAGATAATAACCCTTTAAAAGCGGCTGCGGCGTTTGCTAATCAAAAACAATACTGGTCAGATTTTGCAAAGCTATTTAATTCATCTAAGCTTAAACAAAGAAGAGCTGGTTTAAAAAGCGATGTTAACGAAGCCGAGATTGCTAGAGCAGTTAAAGGATCTAAAAATAAAGCATTAGCTGCATTAAGTTACTTATTAAAAATAGGTTTTACACCAACACAAATGGCAGATAGTTTTGCTATTGCAGCGGGTGGCGCTACATTTTATAGAAATAGAATAAATTCTTATTTGAAAAAAGTAAACGAAGAAGGAGAAGCTTTATATACTAAAGAACAAGCAGAAGAAATGGCTTTTAAAGATTTTAGTCAAATATCCGAAGAGACTCAGCAATCTGGAGATCCAGCTTTAATATCATCTGATCAAGCGAGTATTGTTGGTAGAATGCTTTTAGCATTTCAAAATACGCCTATACAATTAAATAGGTCTATAAAGAAGGCTGCTTTAGATATAAAGAACAGAAGGAGGACGCCTGGACAGACTATGCTACAAAGTGATTTTTCTAACTTAAGTAAAATTATATATTACGGTACTGTTCAAAACATTATATTTTCTGCATTGCAGAATGCTTTATTTGCTTTAATACCCGGATTTGAAGATGAAGATGACGAGCTTACCGAAGAAGAACAATTGGAAAAGTATGGAAAAGTGTATAGCACAAAGCAAGGAAGAATAATAAACGGTATGATAGATACTACTTTAAAAGGAGGTTTCGGTTTACCCGGTGCTTTTATATCTACTATTAAAAATGCTTACCAAGAATACAACAAGCAAGAGAAAAAAGAGTTTATGGCCGATCATACATATACTATATTAGCGCTGGCAAACTTAGCTCCATCTGTTGGATCAAAACTTAGAAAAATTTACAGTGGTATTCAAACAAAGAAGTTTGAAAAAGATGTTATTGAAAAAAGAGACTGGGATGTTACTATAGACGGTAGATTTAATTTAAGTCCATCATATAAAGTATTAGGATCGGTGACTGAAGGTCTTACAAACTTACCTTTAGACAGAGCTGTTACGGAGGTAAATGCTTTAACAGAAGCGTTGGATTATAGGAATACTGTTTGGCAGAGGGCAGCTCTTGCTTTAGGCTGGAGAAGTTGGGATGTCGGAGCGGAGAATGAGGAGCACGAACTTATAAAGACTGAAGCTAAAGCTAAAAGAAAAGAAGAAGGAAAAGAAAAAGCAAAAGCAACAAGAGCTGAGACTAAGAGAGAAAAACAAAGAAAAGCTAATTTAAAGCAATATCAAAGAATTAAAAAATCTAGAGAATAATGAAATTAAAATACTTTACATACGAAGAGTTCGATTCACCTGATGTTCAAGGCAGTGGTCAATTAATGAATGAAGAGTTACTTAACATGCTTGATGTTGTTAGAAAGAAATACGGTAAATCTATTGTTATTAACTCAGGTTACAGAACTGCAAAGCATAATGCTAAAGTAGGCGGAACCCCTGAATCATCTCATACAAAAGGTTTAGCAGTTGATATTGCATGTAATAATTCTACTGACAGATTTAAATTAGAAGGTATATTAAGAGAAGTTGGATTTAAAAGAATTGGAGTTGCTAAGACTTTTATTCACGCTGATATAGATAAAGATAAAGCACAAAACGTATTATGGACTTATTAAAAATAAAATTATGAAACTAACAAAAGGATCGCCATTCCAATTAAAAGATGCATGCTACCATAAGGTAAAGAAGCAATACAAAGTATTTCCTTCAGCGTATGCAAGCGGAGCAATAGCTAAGTGTAGAAAAAATAAAGGTAAAAAGTAATGAGACAGTCACCGTTGTTTGTTAGAAAAACAAAAGAAGGTGCAAGCCTTAAGCGTTGGTTTAAAGAAAAATGGACTGACGAAAAAGGTAACCCTTGTGGATCTACTAAGAATAAAAACACTAAGAAGTGTAGACCTAGTAAAAGGATTAGCGGTAAAACTGTTAAGACTTGGAGTGAAATGTCTTCAGCTGAAAAGAAGAAAGCTGTAGCTGAAAAGAAAAGAGTTGGGATGGGTAATAGAGCATCCAATATAAAAAGAAATAAATAGGAGTAAAAAAATAAACATTATGAATAAATTTTCAAGCCCATTTATGGCAAAAAGCCCGTTATATAGAAGAGATATTAGTAAAAAAGAACAAAAACTTACTGATAAAAAAGAAAAATTAAAACAAAAAGAATATAAAGCGGAAGATAAAGCTTTTGATACGGGAAAAGAAAAATATGAAAAGAAACAAGATCGTGTAGAAAAAAGAAAACTAAAAACAGAACAAAAACTTTCTAACGAAAAAAGAAAACAAAGTAGAAAAAAATTTGGTTTAGATAAAGATCCACATAAAAAAGACATAAAAAAATCTCAAAAACAAGAAGTAAAAGATTTAAAAACAAGACAAAAAAGAGGGTCAGAACTAAGAAAAAAAAGGCCAAAAACATAAGAAATAAATAAAAATTATGAAAAAACTAATTGATAAATTGCAACACCAGTGGAATAGGTTAATGTATAAATTAATGTTTCACAAGTACAAAGAATAGGAATAAAGATTATCAGGCGTACCATACCTGCAATTCCTATAATGAAAAGGGCCCTCGTACTGAGAGCCCTTTTTCTATTTTATATGTATAACATATTGAGTTTTTTATACACATTGGTTTTTATATGTATAAAAAAGTCATAACTTTTAGCCTTTAGCCGTCGCAAGCTAAGCAATCTTCACTCATTGCTTGCTGAGCTATATCACCACGTAAAACAGATTCTGTTCTAGTATAATACAAGGTTTTAACACCTTTCTTCCAAGCTTCAAAGTGAACTTTATTTAACCATTTAGGCGTAGCTTCAGAAGGGAAAGCTAAGTTTAAACTAACTGATTGATCTACATACTGTTGTCTAAGACCAGCTTGATTAACTAGTTCCAGTTGATTGATCTCTTTAAAAGTTTTAAAAACTTCTTTAACTGGAATGCTATGACCCATAGTAACATTATCCAAAGCATCGATATCCTGTATACTGCCTCCGTCAGCCAATATTTTATTCCACGTTTCATTTGTATTTAGTTTATGTTTTTTTAATAGTTTAACTAGCGTCGGGTTTTTCCTAATGAAAGTCCCCTTTGCACTCTGCTCTGTAAAAACATTCGCAGCCCACGGCTCAACACCAGGAGAAACATTACCGCTAAGCTTGCTATTAGAAACAGTAGGAGCAATAGCCCGTAGATGAGTATTACGCATACCCGTCCCAACACACCAAAGAGGCTCTCCGTAAATTTCGGCAAGATCTCTTGATGCTCTTTCGCTTTCAATTTTAATTTGCGAAAAGATTTTCCTAGTCTCAAACTGAGATAATAAACCTTCGAAAGGAATACCTTTCTCTTGGAGATACGTGTGCCATCCAAGTACTCCCAAGCCCAATGCTCTCCCTTTCTGTGCAGATCGAACAGCATTTTCAAAGCCACGAAGTCCCTTGGCTCTTTGAATAAATTCCTCCATAACGCCGTCAAGAAAGAAAGTGGCGTCATATATAAGGTTAGTGTCTTTCCATTCTTCATATTTTGCTAAGTTTAATGATGATAAACAACATACAAAACTGTGGTTTTCATCTGTGTGTAATGTAATTTCTGAACATATGTTGGTCATATGTACTTTCAATCCGTTTTCTTTATATGCTTCTGGATTTGCTTTGTTAACATTTCCTTTAAACATAATATACGGTTCTCCAGTTCCTTTTCGCTTTCTAAGTAATTTACCCCATCTAGATCGTGCTTCCTTATCTCCTTGTTCAAGCTTACGCATAAACTTATCGCCCACAATTGCGCACTGATGAAGATTAAGCGATTGTCTATTAACATCTCCTTTAGGTTCCCTGATTTCAAGCCAGTCCTCAAAGTCGCCATGTTCAATATTGATATTAACTGAGGCAGCTCCTCGACGTACAGACCCTTGGTTAGTTGCAAGAATTGTTGAGTCATATATTTTGCAGAAAGGTACGACTCCATCTGATGTTCCATTACCTGTGATTTTAGCGCCAGCGGGTCTAATCTGATTTACACCGATACCAACTCCACCGCCGTGCTTAGCGAGTAGCATCATTTCTAAATTTTTACTACCTATATCTTGTATTGAATCTGCTACATCAATCCCAAAGCAACTAATAGGAAGACCGCGGTCAGTACCAGTGTTGCTGAGTACAGGACTAGCAAGACAAAGCCAGCCATTCCAGATGTATTCAAAAAACGTGTCAGCCATTTCAGGCTTATACAATCTACGAGCAACCGTTTTAGCGACTCTTTGGTATGCTTCTCTAGGTGTTTCTCCGTCGAATAAATATCCCCCGGATATTGTCTTCTTGTATACGTCGTTATTACCCCACGAAGGGTAATCTTCTCCTTTTTTCCAATCATTATTCCACATATTTATTATTTGTTTTTGTTATTACCACATGTCCTCATAGTCTTCATCTTCTCCAGCTTTTGAATAATCAGTCGGCCTAATAGCGAAAAAATCAGTATGAGTGACGCCCCCGGTAAGATGGTAAAACCAATCAAGATTAGCTGCTGCTTTCTCGTCATATGCGAAGTAGTTACCCAGGTCGACATAGCCGAGCTCAACAAGTTTTTCATTTGTTCTCTTTTTTATAAAATGCTTTAGATCATTAGATGATATACCTTCTATATTCCCCATTTCAAACATCTTGTCTATATACTTAACTTCAAGATTAACCATTGTTTCAGCAGCTTTTATTATATCTTCTCGACATAAACTTAGCAGTTGATTGTCTTCTTCGCACATATGGCGAAACAACTTACAGCCCATTTTACTGTGTAATGATTCATCTCTTACTGACCACTTCATTTGTTGCCCAATACCCTTAAGTAAATTACGTAGCTGAAAAGAATACAAGACAGCAAAAGCTGAATATAAACTAACTCCTTCAGCAAAGGCTGAGAATACAGCAAGTGACTTAGCAATACCAATTGAATTGTTGCCGTCATAAGAAACAAGGTTGGCAAAACGATCCGCTGTAGCAGGTTCGTGTAAAAATGCTTCATAATCTTCTAGTTTTAAAGTTTCGTTTAAATAGCTGTAAGCAACAGCATGTATAGTTTCTTGTGACCCAAACATCATAGCCATTTGCTGTATTTCGTGTTTAGGAAACCAACCAACTACTTTTTGCGTCCAGTAATCAGATACAGCGCATTCAGTTTGAGCAAAGCCTAATAGTATATTACCTACTAAGTTCTTTTCTTTTTCATTTAATTTTTCTTTCCAGTCTTTAATATCGCTTTGCATTGAGATCTCAGTATGTAGCCAAAATGCTTGCGCTTGTTTCAGCCAGCCCTCAGTATAATACTCTGGATATTCAAATGGTTTGTACGCTATGCGCTCATCAAATAATCCCATTACTTAAATACTTTTAAAGCTATATCAAAAAATGGAAAATACAAAACGTGTATAGCAAGATCTTCTTCTATATAAGATCTAAACCCTAATAATACTCCGGGATAAAACCCTAATTCTATAACCCAAGCTGTTTCATTTTCGTTTTCTTTCATGTACATGTTATATTATGTCTTTTATGTAATTGTTCTATATCTATTGATCTTACCTTACCTTTAGCCTCCCAGCTCCACTTTACGAACTTATCTATTTGACGTTCAGCGTACTTTTGTCTAGCTATTCGTTTTGCTTCAAAAGGATTAACCTTACTGTTTCGTCGCATTCTTTTTGGTTTTGTGGTTTATACAGTGTCACTCCAGGGAATTGTTCTACAATTAATCTTTTAAACAACTTCCATCGCATAGGAAACGATTCGTTAGCTCTACCTTTAGTTTCAATTATAAATGTATCGCCAATAAAATCAGGTGTGTACTTAATAGGTAATATGCGTTTGCACCCTCTATTTTTATAATCACCTTTGCCGTTTGATTGTCTTTCATATACTTCGTTTTCAAAATGAAAACC
>ERZ1046876.782-NODE-782-length-22977-cov-5.795437_pt1 | contig 22977 bp, 17 predicted proteins | sample MGYA00383094_ERZ1046876 | MGnify/ENA primary metagenome ERZ1046876 (study PRJEB29581, sample SAMEA5548364) | metagenome | biome: marine; feature: coastal; material: water | depth 50 m | study: Short-term variability in the microbial, nano- and picoplankton...
CAAACATTCTTTCGTTGGAGCGTTGGTCAGTAAAATAGTACCTGAGCTCAGAAAATTTTCAATCACATCGACAGCAATGCTATCGTTTTGTATAAACTTTCCGTAGTCAAATTGCTGAGGACGAAACTCTCTGCTCCAAAGCCGCAAATGAGTTGTTTGAGGAATCGTTAAAGAGCGAATAGCTGACCCTTCATAAACTGACTGGTGTCCGTCAGGCCAAAGAAGATACAGTTCATCTTCAATCAGATCAACAGTTTCTGGCATCAAGTTAACATCAACTTGGACCAATTGAAACAACTTCTCTGTTGTTTGAGTGTTTCGACACAGATCGCAAGCACAATTATCTCTCAACCACAAATTCGGAAGAAGCGTGGTCTCTCCATTTTCCCAAGTAATTTTAACCGATTCATCTTTTTTGATTATCATTCTTAGTCCAAAATATCATTTTGTAGTGATTCCATCCATGTTAAAATATTTACAATCTATAAGACGCTTCTTCTTCATCAAGAATTGCTTTTAGTTCTGCTAAATGTGTTTCAGTGTAATCCGGATATTTCTCCCATTGTACAGCGGTTTTTTCTGCAATCTCATCAGAAAGGAAGCGAAGCGGCTGACCTGTCCAGAGTGCTTTGATGTAAGTTTCCGCAGCCCGTTCAAAATAATAAAGCCGATTGAAAGTGTCGGCGACATTTGAGCCGATAACAAGTACACCGTGATTGCCCATAATCATGACTTTGATCTTAGGATCGTTGAACAATTCAGCACACCGCTCACCTTCCTTCTCAAAAGCCATTCCTCCGTATTCCTCGTCAATCACATAACGCTTGTAAAATATGGCAGTATTTTGGTCGATTGGTGGTAAGTTGCTGTCTGCGAGGCTGGCAAGAACTGTGGAATAAACAGGATGCAAGTGCATCACACAGCGTGCGTGCGGACAGTTTCGGTGGATTGAAGCGTGGAGTCCCCAGGCAGTAGGATCAGGTGCGTCAGGTTGTTCCATAGTGCTCGAATCATTTGCGTCCAACACGAGAATTTCGCTGGCTCTGATAAGGCTGAAATGACGCAGATTCGGATTCATTAAAAACTGCGTGCCCTCTTCGTTGACAGCCAATGAAAAATGGTTGGCAACACCTTCATGCATGTCCAACCGCACAGTCCAGCGGAAAGCGCAGGCCAGGTCTATACGTTCATTTTTATACATGATATCTAGCTTTTCTCGAAATGATATTGTTTTAAGAGTGTTTAAAGATTCACATTCTTTAACGTTTTTTCAAACCAAGTTTTTGACGCGCTTCTGCGGGAGTGAGGATTCGTCCTCCAAGTCGTTCTACGATTTCTACGGCTCTTTCTACAAGTTGTCCGTTACTGGCGAGCACACCTTTTTCGAGATAGAGGTTGTCTTCCAAGCCGACACGTACATTTCCACCAAGAATCATAGCCTGCGCGACCATCGGCATTTGCATTCGTGCAATTCCGAATCCAGCCCAGATTGCATTTTCGGGAAGCATATTCCGGAGCGCCAACATATTTTCCGTATTAGCTTCTGCGGTCCAGGGAATTCCCATGCAAAGCTGAAAAAGCGGCGGTGCGTCCAGCAAACCTTCCTTGAGCAATTGTCTCGCGAACCAGACATGACCGAGTTCAAATACTTCAATTTCCGGTTTTACTCCGCAAGTCTGAATTATTTTCGCCATTTCACGGAGCATTTCCGGAGTGCTGACATAAGCACTGTTGGCATAGTTTTGTGTTCCTACATCAAGGGTGCAGATTTCAGGAAGCAGTTTCACAACATGTGCAAGTCGCTCGGTTGGGGTCGCCATGTCCGTACCGGGACCTCCTCTTCCAGGATCTTCAGGATGAGGAACATAATCTCCGCCCATTCCGGCGGTTAAGTTGATGATGACATCGGTTGAACTGGCACGAACGCGTTCAACAACTTCCTCGTACCATTCCAATTTGCGCCCCGCCCCTCCGGTTTCCGGATCACGTACGTGAATATGAGCTACCGCCGCTCCGGCATGCGCCGCTTCGATTGCAGCATTAGCGATTTCTTCAGGAGTTTTAGGAAGTTGAGGATGTTTTCCAGCCGCGTCTCCGGAACCTGTAACCGCACATGTTATAATAATATCGTAATTCATTGAATTTATTTATGTTAGTTAGTTTTACTTTTCACCACTGAGTCACAGAGCACAGTTTAAAGCTACTCTCAATGTCCGAATTTTAACTATGTTGAGGTTACGTTAAAACTTTACTTACCTTATAAATTTGCCTAAAACTCTGTCATTTAGAGCTAAACGATAAATCTTATTAGAGTGACTACAATAATATTTTAAGATTCTCGCTACTCTCGAAATCACAAAGTATAGTACGGATTCTTTTCGTGACCGTCAATTTTATTTATTAGGCGCTTGTTTTTATATTCCGGATTCCATTTCCGGCATAATCCAGAACAGTTAACTTTTGGTGTCCTTGCCAGATTTTTGCAAGTTTTTCATAAAGTTTTTTTCCAAGAGGAGCCGCGCATCCTGCTTCTGTATCAACATGCAACAGCATGTGTTCGCCTGTAGCAAGTATATCTCCGGAAGAGACATGGAGTAGTTTATGAACAATCCGGAGACGTTTTTCATCGAAACCGAGCAGTTGTGTTTGAACAGTAAGCGGTTCACCGCCCGCGACTTCAAGTAGATGCCGGATGTGAGTTTCAACAGTATACACCGAAAATCCCTGCGTCCGATATGCTTCGTCCATACCGACAAAGTTCAGCAACGCATCAGTGGCATCTCCAAAAACCTGCAGATAACGGCTTTCCGTCATGTGACCGTTATAATCCAGCCACTCAGGAAGAACTTTTGCATCAAACAAAGATAAAGGTTTTGAAAAGTCCGGATCACTTGCGGCTACTCCGGAATGAGCTTTTTGGTAGAGACGTTCTTCGTATTCCTTGAGAAGCGCACCAGCGCCCCAATCATTGAGTTTGAGTCCCTGCATGATGGCTACAAGATTATCATCACGAATGCGTTCCAATTCACGGATGGAATGCATTCCTGATTGCGCGTCTGATTGCGACACAATTTTTTCAATCAATTCCTCATTTAATTCCGGTACATCTATAAGTTTGGTCCAGGGCAAACTTAAAGTCGGGCCGAATTGTGAAATGAAGTGTCGCATACCTGCTTCACCACCGGCAACGCGATAAGTTTCAAACAATCCCATTTGTGCCCAGCGTAGACCAAATCCATAACGAATAGCGTCATCCAATTCTTCTGTGCTGGCCACATCATCACGTATCAACCAGAGTCCCTCACGCCAGACAGCTTCCAGCAAACGGTCGGCAATAAACGCGTCAATCTCTTTACGCAAAATCAAAGGTTTCATGCCGACTTCACGATAAAATTCAGCGGCGTGTTGCTTTGCTTCCACAGAAGTTTGCTCGCCTCCGCAAATTTCAACGAGGGGTAAAAGATAAACAGGATTAAAAGGATGTCCGACCATGAAGCGTTCCGGTTGCTCCATTTCGGCTTGCAGAGAGGAAGGTTTTAAACCGGAAGTAGAGGAACAGATCAGTGCGGTTACAGACGCATACCGGTCGATTTGATTTATAATGGAACGTTTCAGTTCGAGACGTTCCGGCGCACTTTCCTGAATAAACTCTACATCTTGAACTGCCTTTTCAAGTGAATCAAAAAAAAACAACTTGCCCGGTTTTAGGAGCGGAGCCATTGTCAGTTTCGAATAAGCGTGTCTGGCGTTGGACAGCATTTCGTTCAGACTACGCTCCGAGCTGTCAGACGGATCAAAAACGTTCACGTCAAGACCGTTCAACAAAAAACGCGCGGCCCAGCCTCCGCCGATTACGCCTCCTCCGATCAGCGCCACTTTTTTTATTAGCTTAGTCATTGATTAATTAATTTTCATATCTGAGACAGTCATGAAAAGCCTAAAACTGTTTCATTTCCGTTAAATGCTATAAGTTTTTTCCGTGACTTCAGAATTTGGGGTAAAGCGACTCCGATCATAACCAGCAACGCACCGCTTGACTTGAGCAGGGTGATCTCTTCTCCCAAAAATATTGCTGCAAATAAAAATCCAAAAGGAATGATCAAAACTAGTAATAAACTAGCCATGCCGACTGGAATGTGGCGCATTGCCTGGTTGTATAGAAAAAATGGAATTGCCATAGAGAATACCAGGTAAACCAAGGTCATAATTGTTCCGGATGATGCCTGAAGCGGACTATCAAGATCTCCAAATAGCAGCATATTAACCAGTAGAACAGTCGCGGCGGAAAACATCTGACTTGTAGTAGCCAGAATCGTTGGAATTTCAGATATCATTATCTTCCGTGTCAGCAGTTGGCTAACCGCCATCAAACAAAATACTGTCAGCAAAAGCGCGTTTCCCCAGATACTCTCTGACCCATTAAAATCTTCTCCTATGAAAAATATTGCAAGCCCAAAAATAGCAACTACTCCACCTGTCCAGACTGAGGACTGGAAATCTTCCTTCAATACCATCCGTCCGAGAATCGATTGAGAGAAAGGCATCAAGGCCATTATTAAGACTGTGTTGGAAGCACTCAGTACTGTCAGCGAAGTAACAAAAAGCAGGGAAGTCAATCCTGGATCAAGGATGCCCAGCACAAACGGACGCCAGCCAATCTCCCTTGGTCTGAAGCGGTGGCCTGCATATAGAGCTACAGTCAACAGGATTAGCGCTGCAAAGACAGCGCGCATAAAAACCAGCTGCGGAACGGCGATATCAACAAGCGCAACTTTATTGGCGACAGGATTCAGAGACCATAAAAAACAGGCCACGAGAATGAATGTGTAGGCACGAACTATCATGATAATGCTCGGTGAAAGTATGTAAATTAACTGTTCTTACATAATGATTATAAATTATCTGTACTAATCAAAATAGCAATAGAAATAATCAATCAATAAAAATATTATTTTTCTCTTGATACCATTAAGTAATTGTTTTACAAGTGATGAACATTAATTACAATTGATCTTTTTTAATGATTAGGATTAGGAATATTTATGGATGGTTTTAAAGGGTTTCCCTCACTTAACTTTCTCAACACTTTTGAGTCGGTTGCTCGTCACTTGAGTTTCACTAACGCGGCTAAGGAACTCTTTGTGACACAAGCCGCGGTCAGTCATCAGATTAAAGCTTTGGAAGAATATTTAGGTGTGAAACTTTTCCACCGTGAAAAACGCAAAGTATTACTATCAGATGAAGGGCAAAAGTTATTACCTTCTGTGGTGAGTGGATTACAGGGAATTGCAGACAGTTTGGAGAATATCCGCAATTACGAGATGGAAGATACGATAGTGGTCGGAGTTGGTTCATCTTTTTCCGCCAACTGGCTTGTGCACCGTTTAGGGGCAGTTTACCAGAAGTATCCTGAAGTAAATCTTCATCTGAAAATTTCAAATAATGATCCGGATTTTGGCGCAGATGGAACTGATTTAGCAGTTGTCTGGGGCAAAGGAGACTGGCAGGGCCTGATGTGCGAAAAATTAATGGCCGTGGAATTTACACCGGTTTGCAGCCCTGATTTATTAAAGAAAACACATCCGCTGAAAACCCCGGAGGATTTGATTCACTATCCGCTGTTGGATGATCCGGATGACAACATATGGCAGGAATGGTTGGAAGAAGCGGGAATACCTGAGCGAAAATATAAACGTCGTACTATCATCAGAGATTCCAATGTACTCATCCACTCAACTTTGGAAGGCCACGGAATTGCACTCTGCGCGGTGGGAATCGTACAGGAATATTTGGATTCAGGACAGTTGATCCGTCCCTTTGATCTTTCTATTACCGGAGGTGGTTTTTACTATCTCGTCTATCCTGAAAAAGCATTGCGTAAACCGCTGGTGCGTTTATTCAAAACATGGTTGCTTAAAGAAGTCTGGAAAGATGAATCCGGGGATCCTTTCCAGGAAACTCTATAATAATGCAAATCGAATTTCAAGAATGGTTCGGCCTCAGTCCGTTAATGTTACTATACGCACTACTCGCCATCGGAGTCGCGGCTTATATCCGCGGCTACAGTGGTTTTGGTTTTTCAGCATTGACAGTTACCAGTTTAGCACTAATCTTACCACCTTCAGAAGTAGTACCCACCGCATACATGCTGGAAGTCGCGGCCAGTATTCACATGCTGCCTTTGGTTTGGCGTACCATAAACTGGAAAATTCTACGCTGGCTGGTTTTTGGCGCTGTCATGGGAACGCCTTTAGGCATTACTTTTTTAGAAGAAGTTCCGCAGGAAATGATGCGACTGGTCATCTCAGGAATTGTGCTGACTGCCAGTTTGTTACTCTGGAAAAACATTCGTATTAGAAGTTCCGCAAGCTGGTATTCGATGCTCGGAGTCGGATTTTTTTCTGGAGTAATCAATGGAGCAGCCGCAATTGGAGGATTACCGGTAATTTTGTTTTTCCTTTCCATTTCTGCGGGCTCGGCATTATCCCGCGCCTCAATGGTGGCCTATATTTTCATCATTGATCTTTACGCTGTTTTCCTCCCCGGCAGCCAACAGTTGATTTCAACAGAACTCCTCGGACGTACAGTTGTTTTTTTAATCCCGCTGTTGGTCGGAATTTACATCGGACACCGCAGTTTCATTAAAACCACTCCTGAATCCTTCCGAAAATTCGCACTGAGTTTATTGATTGTGTTGTCATTGGCAGTCATCGTTCGTGCTGTGCTGGTTTAGTTTTGACTATCGTCTCTCAGCTTTCCTCTTGACGTTTAAGTGGAATAAGACGCAGAATACACCTTTCAAGTTTTGTCAACCGTCTACAATCTCAATAGGTCTGTGACATAATTCGGAATAACTTTGCATCAGGTAGAACTACTATGGCTAAGAAAAACATCTTCATCGTCGGATTGGACGATTTCAATCTCGAAAAATTGCTGCGTTTACCGCAGGCAGCAGAATGTGACTTTCACGCAGCCTTGAAGTACGACGATATGCGTAATTTGGAGCAGTTCGATATAGGCGCGTTGATTGAACAGGCAATTAGCACCATGGAAAATTTCGCTGGTACAATTGATGGAGTCGCCAGTTATTTTGATTTTCCAGGTACAGTGATGGTACCAATTCTGGCAAAACACTTTGGCCTGCCCGGACCAAGTCTGGAGGCAGTTCTCAAGTGTGAAAACAAGTACTGGAGCCGTCTAGAACAGCTTAAAGTAATTCCGGACTCTATTCCGCAGTTCCGCGCTTTTGATCCATTTGATGAGGAAGCTTTCAGCAAACTGGAACTCCTGCCGCCTTTCTGGATCAAACCAATCAAATCTTTTCGTTCTTTTTTAGCATTCCAGATCAATGATGAACGTCAATTCAATGAAGTCATGCCGATCTGTCGTGAAAAGGGAGGCTTTATGGGAGAGCCTTTTCAGTATTTAATGAATGCTTATGATATGCCTGCCGAAATTGCCCAGATGCCGGAAAGTTTTGTTGCGGAGTCCCCAATCGGTGGTTGGCAATGTACACTCGAAGGCTAGTCCTATGACGGTACTGTCTCCGTTTACGGAGTTGTAGATTCGGTACGGGAACAGGACAGTTCCTCCTTCTCACGTTATGAATATCCATCTTCACAGCCACTGGAAATAAAGCACCGTATGATGGATGCGACTCGCAGTATCATCCAGCAGATCGGCCTTGATAACGCTGCATTTAACGCAGAATTCTTTTATGACCAGACCTCTGATAATGTTTGGTTTCTTGAGGTAAATCCACGTATCTCCCAGTCTCATGCAGAAATTTTTGAAAGAGTGCAGGGCATATCTCATCATTCAGTGATGGTTGATCTCGCTCTAGGACGCAAGCCAAAACCAATGGAAAAGAAAGGCAAATTCAACATTGCCGGACACTTCATGTTCCGTACTTTTGAAAGCGGACTTATCACACGTATTCCGAGTGACGCCGCCATCCAGAAACTGGCCCAGCGTCAACCTAGAACAGTGGTTAAATTTCAGGTACAGACCGGACAACACCTGAAAGACCTGCAGGGCCAGGACATGTACAGTTACGAAATTGCCAATGTTTTCATCGGTGGACGTGATCAAATGGAAATGCTGGACAAATACGATGAGTCTTTAGCAGTCCTGCAGTTTGACATCGAAAAGGATGAAGATATCGAAATTGTTTAAGTTTTTTGCAGGTTCAACACGAATGAGACCCACTTAAAAAGTCCCAATGACAACTTTTTGCGGAACCAACACGAATGGTCACAATATTATAATTTCATTGTGCGGAGCCAGATTTCTGATCTTGATGTTGCTTTGCGACCTTAGCGGCTAAATAAATTTTTTTTAACCAAATTGTATTCTTAATACTAATGAAAATCAAAACTGAATTTCCATACAAAACCCGTACTATCCAACATATATGGATTACTATGCCTGACGGTTGCCGATTGTCAGCCCGAATTTGGCTGCCGGAAAATGCCGAGCAGGAACCTGTTCCAGCAATTCTGGAATACATTCCATACCGTAAAAATGACGGAACGGCTTTGCGGGATTCAATCTATCATCCTTATTTCGCCGGACACGGTTATGCTGCGGTACGCGTCGATATGCGCGGCAGCGGTGATTCAGAAAGCGAACCTAACGGGATTCTAGCGGATGAATATTGCAAACAGGAATTGGACGATGCGGTTTCAGTAATTGCCTGGCTCGCGGAACAGTCATGGTGCAATGGTGCTGTCGGGATGATGGGTAAATCGTGGGGTGGTTTTAATTCGCTGGAAGTCGCGGCGCTCCAGCCTCCGGCACTAAAGGCTATCATAACTGTTTGCTCTTCGGACGATCGTTATGCTGATGATATCCATTATAAAGGCGGTTGTGTGCTGAGTACAGACATGCTCGGTTGGTCCACAACCATGCTTGCCTGGAACGCCCGTCCACCGGATCCAGCAGTGCTGGGTGAGAGTTGGCGTGAACGCTGGTTGGAACGTTTGGAGCAAACCCACTTGCCGGTAAAGGAGTGGATCGGTCACCAACACCGAGACGCTTATTGGAAACACGGTTCTATTTGTGAAGATTTTTCAGCGGTAAAGTGTTCAGTCTATGCAGTCGGAGGTTGGGCGGATCCATACAGCAACACAATTCAGCGGATGCTTTCCGGGCTTTCATGTCCACGCAAAGGATTGATTGGTCCATGGTCTCATGAGTATCCACAACGCGCCCTTCCAGGACCACAGATTGGTTTTGTACAGGAATGTCTGCGCTGGTGGGATTACTGGCTCAAAGGCACTGAGACAGGTATTATGGAGGAACCGATGCTGAGGGCGTGGATGCCGGAAAGTGTTGCTCCAAAAACACATTATGAATTCCGGCCTGGACGTTGGGTGGCGGAACCGCTATGCCCGCCTGAAAAGTCCAGAGCACAAACTTGGTACCTCAACCGGAACGGTCTCAATCAAGCGCTGGAAACTGAAAAACCTCTGCTTTTTCCAACTTCACTGACTGTCGGATTAAATGCCGGTGTCTGGTTTCCAATGGGAGCAGCCGGTGAGTTTCCCGGAGATCAGCGATCCGCAGATTCCGGATCCTTGTGTTTTACTTCCGAACCCTTTGACGAAGGAATGGAGATATTGGGAAATCCCGAAGTGACCGTCAGTCTGAACTGCGATAAGCCTAAAGCCCTGCTCGCCGCGCGTTTGTGTGATGTCGCACCTGATGGTTCATCTCTGTTGGTGAGCTGGGGCTTGCTTAATTTGACGCACCGTAACTCTCACGAACATCCTGAAGCCTTGATTCCAGGAAATGAATTTAAGGCGACTGTTCAACTCAATGCCTGTGCCCATGCACTCAGTCCAGGACATCGCTGGCGGATTTCACTTTCATCTGCGTATTTTCCACATGCATGGCCCAGTCCGGAACTAACAGCACTGCATATCTTTCCCGGCACTGAAACATATCTCAGCTTGCCGTTCAGAAAATCACGTCCGGAAGACGACCACCTTGCGGATTTTTTAGCAGCAGAATGTTCTAAACCTTTGGAAACAGAAAAGCTCAGAAAAGCCAGCCGCAATCGCAAGCTTGAACATGAGTTGATTGAAGACAGTTTTACACTCACAGACAGAGTGGATAACGGACGCTATCGTTTTGTCGAAGATGGACTGGAAACTGAAGACCTCGGTTGTGATACTCTATCGCTGAAGGAAGGCGAGCCGCTTTCTTTAAAGGTGAATTGCGAACGTACTGCAGGGATAGGCCGTGCTGATTGGCAGACGCGTGTTGAAGCCAGCGGAACCATGTGCGCTACAGCAGATAATTTTCATGTCACATCCAAGTTGGAGGTGTTCGAAGGTGAGCAGCGAATCTTTTTTCGGAACTGGGATTTTGAAGTTCCGAGGAATCAAGTTTGAAGCCTATGTAAAAACTCTGAAACACAACTTTTGTCATTTTGACCAGAGGGAGAAATCTTAATTATATTAGAGTGGTATCATAAAATAGATTTCTCGCTTTGCTCGAAATGACACTGTTTTTGTGCTTTTACCAGTGCATCATGTCTGAAATTTTTTAAACTCTCCTTTAGCATTGGCAAAAGGTTTCAAACATAAATATCTGGTGTAAATTTAAAATAATCAGTTATTACAAATTATTATAGATCTAACACAGAACTAAAGGTACTTGTTCAGCATAAACTAAGTTTATAGGTTGACAAGTTCTGTTGATCCATGCTACTTTCCGGCAGGCAGATCGTTTTTTCAAAAGTTATTTGAGTGTGATCCGCATAGAAACGAATTACGACACAAGCTTTGAAATTATTCAGGTGTTTTCATTTCAGGAGATTTCAATCGCAGAGGTGCCGCTTTCGAAATTGTTGATTTTTCAACTAAACCGAATTGGTTAAACCTTCTAATCACGGAGCTGAGAACCAATTCCTCCCATTGGAGTATAGTATGGATAATAAGATTGACCACATCAAGGAACAACTAATTTCCGGCAGGATGACGCGTCGCGAATTCGCGCAGCGCTTAATGGTACTGGGTATTGCCGGATCAAGTGCTGGCACATTGCTGACCTGGGCGGATCAAGCACAGGCTGGTGCCAAGCGCGGAGGACGTTTGCGTGCAGGAATTGCTCATGGTTCAACAACCGATTCGCTGGATCCAGCAACTTATGAAAACGGTTTCATGAGTAAAGTCAATACTGCGATCCAGAATCATCTTGGTGAAGTGGATCATACCGGAAACATGTCTCCGGAATTAGCGGAAAGTTGGGAACCTCAGAACGGTGCCAAAACATGGGTCTTTAACCTTCGTAAAGGAGTGGAATTTCACAATGGGAAGACACTGGATTCCGACGATGTGATTGCTTCGTTTCAGCACCACATGGGTGAAACCAAGTCTCCCGCGAAATCACTACTCAAGCAGGTCAGCAGTATTCGTAAGGATGGGAAATACACTGTTGTCTTTGAATTGACTGGAGGAAACGCCGATTTCCCTTTTGTTGCATCTGATTATCATATTGCGATTAAACCCTCAAAAGACGGCAAGATCGATCCCACAGACGGTATCGGAACCGGTGCTTATGTACTTAATAAACTTGAAATGGGTGTGCGCTTTTTCGGTAAACGCAACCCCAATTATTTTAAAGATGACCGCGGCTGGTTTAACGAACTGGAGATGCTTTCCATCGTAGATCCTACTGCCAGGAGCAATGCCCTGACAACAGGTGAAGTCGATGTCATTGACCGTGTTGACTTGAAAACCGCCAACCTGCTCGCACGCAAGAGTGGAATCAAGGTTGAAGAAACTACCGGTACGAAGCACTATACCTTCCCGATGCGCACAGACACTGCGCCCTTTGACGACAATAATCTCCGTCTCGCGCTCAAGCACGCAATAAACCGTGATGAGATTGTTGAGAAAGTTTTGTTTGGTCATGGAGTGGTAGGTAACGATCATCCGATTGCACCTTCAAATCCTTTCCATGCTGCTACTTTGGAGCAACGTACATACGATCCAGATAAAGCCCGTTTTTATGCGAAAAAAGCTGGTGGTGTTAAAGTTCAGCTCTCTGCGGCAGATGCGGCTTTCCCAGGAGCAGTTGATGCAGCCGTGCTTTATAGGGAACATGCTGCTGCTGCCGGAATTGATATTGAAGTTGTGCGTGAACCGAGTGACGGTTACTGGTCAAACGTCTGGATGAAAAAGCCCTGGGGTGCTTGTTACTGGGGTGGTCGTCCTACAGAGGACTGGATGTTTTCAACTGCCTATCAGGGTGGTGCGTCCTGGAACGACACTTTCTGGAAGAATGACCGTTTCGATAAGCTGCTCATTGAAGCACGTGCCGAAACGAAACAGAATAAACGCCGCGAAATGTACTATGAAATGCAACAGATAGTACGTGATAAAGGCGGTGTTGTTGTTCCAATGTTTGCTAACTATGTCTTCGGCACAACCGACAAAATCGCTCACGGTAAGATGGCCGGAAACTGGGATTTGGACGGTGACAAGTTCCACGAACGCTGGTGGTATTCCTGATCAGGTAACAAGAAATTAGTGGCAAGGTTCAGAGGAAGTTAAACTTTGGGCCTTGTACTTTGAAACTTGAAACTTGTAGTCTGGAGACTTCATTGGCCAACATCCTAAAAATTGTAGCCCAGCGTATTGTGCTGGGTTTTCTCACCCTCTTTGTCATTTCGTTGCTGATTACCTTTGGCGTGGAACTCCTGCCAGGTGATTTGGCGGAGTCAATTCTTGGCCAAGGTGCGACGCCTGAAACAGTAAAAGTTTTCCGCACTGAACTCGGCCTGGACAAGCCGGCGCATTTACGCTACCTCAGTTGGCTGGCCGGCATGGCAACAGGTGACATGGGAGTTTCACTGGCCAATAAGCGTGAAATTTCTGAACTGATCGGACTCCGTCTTTCCAACACCATTTTCCTTGGTGGTTTTGCCGCGACGATTGCAGTTCCATTGGCTTTGTTTCTCGGTATCTTAGCTGCTCTCTACCGCAATAGTCTTTATGACCGAGCCGTTAACACCTTCACCCTCACCTCCATTTCATTTCCGGAATTCTTTGTCGCTTACATTCTGATTCTCTTTTTTGCCATCAAGTTGGGTTGGTTTCCAGGAATTTCTAACGTCAGTACTGATCTTTCGCTGGGCGATAAACTTTATCGAACTTTACTTCCTGCGGCCACACTTACTCTGGTGGTAGTGGCCCACATGATGCGAATGACACGGGCCGCCATTATCAATTTATTAGCCAGCCCTTATATCGAAATGGCTCAGCTCAAGGGAATTCGTCCAATGAGAATCATCTTGCGGCACGCTCTTCCAAATGCGCTTGCTCCTATTGTTAATGTGATTGCGTTGAATTTGGCCTATCTGGTAGTGGGAGTTGTTATTGTGGAAGTAGTTTTCGTTTACCCTGGACTCGGCCAGTTGATGGTAGACAGCGTATCCAAACGTGACATCCCGGTTGTGCAGGCTTGTTCGATGATTTTTGCTTCAGTTTATATCCTGCTGAATTTGTCGGCAGACATTATCTCCATTGTAACTAATCCACGTTTGCTGCACCCACGCTGATGTTGAACATTCTCAAAATATTTTCATCCGCGCCCTGGAGCGCTAAATTTGGAATGGTGGTAATTTTGTTTTATGCTGTTATTTCTATTTTTGCTCCTTTCATTGCCCCTTACGGAGAGACCGAACTCCTTGGCCGAGCCTATGAAGTGTGGTCTGACAAGTTTCTTCTTGGAACAGACAATTTAGGACGTGATATGCTTTCACGGCTGATTTACGGTGCACGGAACACCATTGGACTGGCGCTGACAATTACGTTGATAGCTTTTGTGCTTGGCAGTCTGACCGGTATGATTGCCGCTGCACTCGGAGGTTGGGTGGATCAAGTCTTAAGTCGAATTGTAGATGTACTGATGTCCATTCCATCACTTATATTCGCACTCCTTATTCTTTCCATCTTCGGTACCGCAATGCCTTATTTGATTGCGACCATTGCCATTCTTGATGCCACCCGTGTTTTCCGCTTGGCTCGCGCAACTGCCATGAATGTGGCTGTGATGGATTATGTGGAGGTAGCGCGACTCCGTGGTGAAAAACAGGGTTGGGTCATCCGTAAAGAAATTCTGCCCAATATCACTGCGCCTCTACTCGCTGAATTCGGCTTACGATTTTGTTTTGTTTTTCTCTTCATTTCCGCACTCAGTTTTCTCGGACTCGGGATTCAGCCTCCCACGGCGGATTGGGGATCGATGGTAAGGGATAACGCGACACTGATTGCTTTTGACGACATCACCCCGCTCTTGCCTGCGGGAGCAATTGCCTTGTTGACAGTAGCGATGAACTTCGTAGTAGATTGGATGCTGCACAAATCAAGTGGTCTAAAAGATGTTGGTTGATACAAATAAAAATTCTAACAAAGAAGTTTCCTCCACATTACTGGAAGTGAAGGGTTTACGGATTGAGGGACTTTCTGAAAAAGGTTGGCAGGAAATTGTTTGCGGAGTGGATTTAACGCTTAAACGTGGAGAAATATTAGGCTTGATTGGAGAGTCCGGCGCAGGAAAATCAACCATCGGTTTAGCGGCAATGGGCTACGCGCGTGACGGCTGCAGAATCACAGCCGGAGAAATTATTTTCGATGGCATCGAGTTGCATTCAGCACCTGAAAATGAAAAGAGAAAACTCCGCGGAACCAGAATTTCTTATGTTGCTCAAAGCGCCGCCGCAGCTTTTAATCCCGCTCACCGACTGCTTGAGCAATTCGCAGAAGGTCCTGTAGACCATGGCGTCATGTCCCGTAAAGAAGCAAAAGAAAAAGGGCGTGCTCTATATCGGAGTCTGGATTTGCCGGATCCGGATAACATAGGAGAGCGTTGGTCACATCAAGTTTCCGGAGGCCAACTGCAGCGTATGATGGTGGCCATGGCGATGTCGTGTGGTCCAGACTTGATTGTTTTTGATGAACCGACAACTGCACTGGATGTCACCACTCAGATTGAAGTCTTGAAAACGATCAAGGAAATTGTAGTAGACCGCAATGTCGCGGCCATTTACATCACCCATGATCTGGCGGTGGTCGCTCAACTTGCTGACCAATTGATGGTGTTACGCTACGGAAATCTAGTTGAAGTGAACAGCACCGGCCAAATTCTCGAAGCACCAAAACAAGAATATACCCGCGATTTATTGGATGCCCGCACCCGCCATGAAAAAACAACTGCGCAAATTTCTAATCCGGAAATTCTACTCAGCATTGATAACATTACTGCAGGCTATGGTAAAGGTCCTGACATACTGCAGGAGGTCTCAATTTCTGTGGAACGTGGACGAACTGTAGCGGTGGTTGGAGAATCCGGAAGCGGAAAAAGCACATTGGCACGCGTAATCACCGGACTGTTACCTCCGCGTTCCGGAGATATCCGTTTTCAAACAGACATTCTTCCAGCGGCGTTGGCTCAGCGCACAAAGCAGCAACTCCAGAAAACCCAGATGATTTACCAACTCCCGGATGTTGCCCTGAATCCACGTCAACGTGTCCGGGATGTAATTGGACGCCCCTTGAGTTTTTACCTAGGATTGCGTGGAAAAGAAAAGGAACGGCGTATCATCGAACTGTTGGAACAAATTGAGTTATCTGAAAAATACATTGACCGTCTTCCGGATGAACTTTCGGGCGGAGAAAAGCAACGTGTTTGTATTGCACGTGCCTTAGCCGCAGAACCGGAATTGATCGTTTGTGACGAAGTAACCTCCGCACTTGATACAATTGTCGCCAAGGCCATTCTGGACTTACTGCAGAAGCTTCAGCATGAATTGCAGTTGACCTATTTATTCATCAGCCATGACCTTGATACCGTGGCCAGTATCGCCGATCAGGTGGTGGTACTTTATGCCGGAAGGGTTGCCGAACAGGGTTCAAAGTCAGCAGTTTTCCAACCACCTTTTCATCCTTACACGCGGCTCCTGCTTTCTTCGGTTCCGGAAATGAAACAAGGCTGGCTGGAGCAAACTCTCACCACACGTGAAGCAAAAGCCGGAATTGCCCGTGAAGTAAAAATCACCAAACGTGGTTGTCCTTTCGCGGAACGCTGTCCTGAAGCCATTTCGGAGATTTGCAGCAATGAGCGCCCACCGTTGCAAACTCCTGCTTCCGGACACTTTTTCGCTTGCCAACACACACCGGAAATATTATTGAAGTAAAATCTATTTAAAGACATTTTTTCGGTTTATCAGATTTGATGAAGCCGTAAAAGATCTAAAGGGTATACTTTTTTGTCATTCCCGCGAAAGTGGGGAATGACAACTATTAACTTGACCATCAGATTTGAAACTTTCGTAAATAATTTATCATTCTCTCGTTCCGTGGCTCAGCCGCGGAATGCAGTGGGTGAGGCTCCGCCTCACGAGCAGCCGCATGTTTGCCCCGTTCCTCTGTGCCTGTCGATTCTGAGCAAGCTGTGTTCTCTCGTTCCGTGGCTCAGCCGCGGAATGCAGTGGGTGTGGCTCCGCCTCACGAGCAGCCGCATGTTTGCCCCGTTCCTCTGTGCCTGTCGATTCTGAGCAAGCTGTGTTTCGTGTGAAGGAGCATCGTAACTAGGAGAACAGTGAATAGTTACGAGTTTTTTTAATTTACTAACAGTACAAAAGTGCTAGACTGAAGATTTTTCACAGCACATCATTAATTATGCCCAACACAAACTTAAAGGTTTTAAGCTATAACATTTTCTGGGGCGGACATCAGCAACCGCTTGAAGAAACTATTGAAGTGATCCGGAAATCCGATGCGGATTTGGTTGGTATTCAAGAAAATGTCAACCGAGAATATGAAGACCAGACTCCGGAAATAGCAAAGGCACTGGGCTTCTCCTATGTGCGTCACGCAGTGCTGGACTCGCTGGAAGAATTTGGTGCAAGAGGCAACAAACTCCGTGCACGCTGGACTCAGCAGGCCGGGCAATCCACCTTGAGTCGTTTTCCTATTACAGCACAGTCTCCCGGGGGTTCCGGAGTTCAGGTTAAACTGCCTTCAGGAGAGAAAGTCTGGATGTTCAATACACATCTCTGGCATTATCCTTATGTGCCGTATCAGTTGATGAATGTTGATTTTTTTGAAGGCGAAGCGATTGATCCGAAAACGCCGGATGCGGAAGAACAGGCTATACTTTCCGCCCGCATTGGTCATGAAACGGAAGTCAACAAAGTGCTCTGGGATATTAAAAATATTCTTCATTTTGAAGAACCAGTTTTTTTTACAGGAGATTTCAATGAACCGTCTCATCTCGACTGGACCGAAGAAGCAGCACAAGCCGGACTCTTTCCCATAAAGGTGGCTTACCCGACCTCAATGCAAGTTAGCAAAATTGGTTTAAAAGATGCCTTCCGTGAATTATTTCCTGACCCAGTGAAGGTTCCGGGTTTTACCTGGCCGGCTGGGACATATCCGGATTCTCCTGATTCAGCAATAGCGGATCCGCATGACCGGATTGATTTTATTTATTTTGCCGGGAAAAAAGTGCGGGTGAAAAACGTTCAAAGGCTAGGTGAGGATTCAGAAACTTCAGACATTGCTTTTGCAAAATATCCTTCCGATCACCGTGCGGTATTGGCTACCTTTGAACTTGACGGTGCTTGAAAAGAAATTGCTGGAAAAATTAAATTTTTACTTCACAGAATAAATACTTTCCGTAAAAATTCAGCGCCTTGATCGAGTGCGGTGACGGAAGAATCCAACATGCGGCTGTAGTGTAAAAACCCGTGCAATACTCCATGATGCAGATGCAGTTCGCAGGAAACTCCGGATTGTTCCAGCAATGCGGCAAGTGCAGTGCTGTCATCGAGCAATGGATCCATGTCTGAAACTATCAGGCATGAAGCAGGCAGTTCCCGCAAATCCGCACCCAAAACATCCAGTTTCGGATCCAGTAAATCATCAGGAGAACGCAGATAAGCATCCTGATAAAAAGCACGGTTTTCCTCGCTCAAACCATCTTCCGTTCCACCGAACAAGCGTGAGGAACATGAATCACGCAAACCAAACCAACCATAAATCAGCAATAATCCACGCAAATTATTTTTAAAACTTAAGGCCGCACCCATGCTAAGGCTCGCTCCGGCAGAATCTCCGCCAAGTACTACACGTTCCGGATCAAGGTTAAGTGCCGAATTATCTTTGCGCGGCAAATCCTGTTTCAACCATTTCAAAACTGAGATTGTTTCCTCAATCGCAACTGGAAATTTTTGTTCCGGAGATAAAGAGTATTCCACACCAACTACCGCACATCCGGAACGGAATGCCAGTTCACGCATGATGCGGTCGTGTGTGTCATTGCTGCCGACTACAAATCCTCCTCCATGGAGAAAGACCAACACAGGCAAAGTGTTTTCCGGATCAGGATGATAAATCCGGATTTGAACTGGTCCAACTGGACCTTTAACCTGTGTGTCCAAAATCTCAGGAAGTTGCGGACCTCCGCAATTCCAGAACTTCCGTTCCTCTGCATATAGTTTCCGAATTTCCGCAATTGGAGTTTCCGAAAATGAAAAAGCGGGGATCAAGGAAGAGCTCTTTTGCAGGACTTTCCGCATTTGGGGTTGAAGTTCGGTCATTTTATTTAATGTGTTAAAGTTGCAGATCAACTCAATGTGCTTCGCATTAAAGACTTGCTTTAATAGTTCTCATTGTTATAGTGTAGCTTTTCAAAGGCTGATTGCCTCTTTCGGCAAAAAGCACAGGAGAAGAACATAATAAATTTCTACTCCCTATTTTGGTGTCGTCTTATCTCTGCTTTAATAATGGATTAGACGCTTTGTTAATTATTCATTAATTTCGTATGAAAGGAAAGTCATGAAAATAATACAAAAAGCGTTCACGATAATAAGCCTCCTGGTGACCTTGTTGGTTTTCAGCTCATCAGCCTATGCCGCCTGTGGAAAGGTGAAACTGGGTGACTTTGACTGGGACAGTGCAAATGTCCACACAGCAATAACTCAATTTATTCTTGAAAAAGGATACGGCTGTAAAGTCGAAGTAACTAAGGGAAGTACTTCTCCAATCATGGCTGCATTGTACGATCAGCAGTTGGATATCGTCACCGAAGTCTGGCGCGATAATCTTGTTCAGCAAATAGAGGACAATATTGCCAAGGGCAACATTATTGAACTTGGGATAAATACTCCTGAATCCGGACAGGGATTTTACGTGGACAAAGCTACTTCTGACAAGTATGGATTGAAGCACGTAAATGATATGAAGAACACAAAGATTGCCGCCCTTTTTGCTGATCCGGAAGCACCAGGAAAAGGCCGGATGACAAGTTGTATTTCAGGCTGGACCTGCTACACAATCAACTTAGTGAAGCACAAAGTTTATGGTCTGGATAAATTATATACCAACTTTGATCCAGGTTCAGGTGGAGCACTTGACGCAGCAATTGCAGGTGGATTCAAGAAAGGCAAACCTGTCTTCACATATTATTGGGAACCTACTGGACTCATGGGTAAGGTTGACTTGGTAAAGCTCAAAGAACCGGCTTATGAGGCGAAGTGCTGGTCCGAAATGATGGCTGTTGTTGAAGACATCAAGGCCAATGGACCGGAAGTTTATAAACCAACTTGTGCCTCAGCTTACGTCGATATGGCACTGACAAAAGCAGCATCAACACGTTTTGCCAACAAGCCTGCCAGTAAGCCGGTACTTGATTTCATCAGAAAATACTCTATACCAACTGCAATGGTGAACAGTTCTCTTGCTTTCTACATAGACGAATCTGGTGGAGATATGGAAGAGACTGCAATAAATTTTCTCTCAAATTCCAATATCTGGGAAAACTGGGTACCTTCAGACGTCGCTAGTAAAGTCAAAGCTGCACTTTAATCTGTTTTGAAATTACTTAATCTGCCTTTTTATCTAAGAGCCCGTTCGGGCTCTTAGTATTTCGCATACAGAAATAATGAAAACAAACTGGAAATACTGGATCCCTATTTGTTTTGTGGCTTTTTGGGGATTGATAGTTATCAGCTATCGTTACGCAAAACCCCGATATAAGCCTGACAATATTTCGGATCTTTTAAACGATTTTTCTTGGTTGATAAACTGGCCCAAATGGCTTGATTTTCCTTTGATGCAGCCCATCAACAGCGGATTTGACTGGCTGATAATGGAATATGGACTTTTCTTTGAAGGTATTAATTACTTTCTACTTGGTCTCTACACCACCATGAAGAATTCCGTGGTAGCGCTACCCTGGCCACTTGTTGTGATACTGGTCATCGTAATGACTTATTTTGTTAGTGGTAAAAAAATGAGTACAACTATCCTGATAGGATTTTGTACATTTTTCATTGGCTTCCTCAGTCCCAGATACTGGGACAAGGCCATTATGACCACCTGTATTGTGTTCATAGGAATATTTTTCTGTTTAGTGATAGGAATTCCCATTGGAATCGCGATGGCAAGAAAACCTAAATTAAGAAAAATGATTCTGCCTGTATTGGACCTGATGCAGACTATTCCAAGTTTCTGTTATTTAATTCCAGGAATTTTGTTATTTGGACTGGGAGCAGTACCTGCCATAATCTCCATTTTTGTATACGCCGCGCCACCGTTGATACGATTAACAGATCTTGGCATCAGGCTGGTGGACAAAGAAATTGTTGAGGCCGCAGATGCTTTTGGGGCCAGCAAAAAACAGAAACTTTGGGGAGTACAAATACCACTTGCCCTTCCAAATATCATGCAAGGTGTCAACCAGTCTGTGATGATGGCATTGGCAATGGTTGTAATTGCTTCAATGGTTGGTACAAGAGGCATTGGAGACGAAGTCCTACTCGGATTACAACAACTAAACGTGGGCATGGCAACAGAAGCAGGAATAGCAATTGTCCTGCTGGCTATAATATTTGACCGTGTAACTCAGGCCTATGGAGATAAAATTCAGGATAAGACCAAGCCTAAAAATATTAAAAAGGTATAATGCCTAAGATCGAGCTAAAGAACGTCTACAAAATCTTTGGAGAAGACCCTCATAGCGTTCTTCCCTTAGTAAAAAAAGGTGCAACAAAAAAAGAGATCCTGGCTGAAACCGATCATACGGTGGGCCTTGATAACGTTTCCATCAGTATTGAAGAAGGTGAAACTTTCGTTTGTATGGGCTTATCCGGCTCAGGGAAATCAACTCTTATCAGGCACATAAATCGTTTAATTGAGCCAACTGAGGGTGTGGTACTGGTAGACGGAGTTAACGTACTCGAATTCAATGAGAAGGAACTGCTCGAATTACGGCGCCACGAAATGAGCATGGTCTTCCAGCGCTTTGGGCTTTTTCCTCACAAGACTGTGTTGGAAAATGTCGCTTACGGTTTGGAAGTTCAGGGTAAGTCGATAGAAGAAAGGAATCAAACTGCAGAAGAACAGATCCATGCAGTAGGACTAAACGGATTTGAGCATCAATACCCGAGTCAATTGTCCGGAGGAATGCAACAGCGGGTAGGGCTGGCAAGAGCCTTAGCTACCAAACCCGGAATATTACTGATGGATGAGGCTTTCAGTGCGCTGGATCCACTAATCCGTAACGATATGCAGAATCAGTTGATGGAACTGCAGTCAAAACTACACAAGACCATCGTCTTCATCACCCACGACCTCGATGAATCTTTGAAACTCGGCGATCACATTGGTATTCTGAACGGCGGTAAATTGATACAGGTTGGTAAGCCGGAAGAGATCATCATGAGTCCAGCTGATGATTACGTTACGGCCTTTGTTAAAGATGTCAACCGAGCCAAAGTATTACGTGCCAAAACCATCATGCTGAGTCCAGATAACCCTACCATTAACGGCAAAGTTTCGGGAGAAACAATCAAAGTGCTCGAAAATAGTTTCATTGAGGAATTTCTACCTCAGGTAATTGAAAAGAGAACTGTGGTGGAAGTCATCGATAAAGACGGTAACACTTCCGGATACATTACCGAAAAAGAGCTGGCTCAGTCTCTCACCAAAAATTAAGCAGACCTTGTAACACTTTTACATTTTTGCAATAACACTAAACTATGCCGGAACTGTTAATTTCCACCAGAACGCGTACTACACCTTTCAGCAGTCGGGTAGAAGCCTGTGGAGCAAAGGCCTACACAGTTTATAATCACATGCTTTTACCTGCCATTTTCCGCAGTCTCGAAGAAGATTACTGGCACCTTTGTGAAGCGGTTCAGGTATGGGACGTCTCCTGCCAGCGTCAAGTTGAAATCACCGGTCCTGACTCACAGAAACTTGTCCAGTTAATGACTCCACGAGACTTATCCAAAGCCCAAGTTGGGCAGTGTTTTTATGCACCGCTCTGTGACGAAAGCGGTGGCATGATCAATGACCCTATTATTATCAAACACAGTGACGAGCATTGGTGGCTCTCGATCGCAGATTCAGATGTAAAACTATGGGCCAAGGGATTGGCCACCGGTTTTGGTTTGGATGCACAAGTTTCAGAACCTGATATTTGGCCTCTGGCAGTTCAGGGTCCCAAAGCGGAGGAGTTGATTTCGCGGGTCTTTGGAGAAGAAATCCGCAGAATCGGTTTTTTCCGCAGTAGAATGTTAAATTATCGTGGAAAAAAGATGCTTGTCGCAAGATCCGGATGGAGTAAACAGGGTGGTTTCGAAATATATGTAAATGATATGGAACTCGGCGGACAACTCTGGGATGAACTTTTCTCCAAAGGCGAAGACCTGAATGTCGGCCCCGGCAGTCCAAACTTGATTGAGCGTATAGAAAGCGGATTGTTGTCTTTTGGCGGCGACATGGGTTACGACACCACACCGTTTGAATGCGGACTTGAGCAGTACGTCAGTTTAGACGCAGATATCAAAAGCCTGAGCATTCAAGCGTTGCGCACCAGAAAGTCAAAAACCAAGCTCATGGGAATTGTGATGGACCAGCAGCTTAAGCTGAAAGACTTGCGTGTATTCAGCAACGGCAG
>ERZ1046876.784-NODE-784-length-22913-cov-19.822513_pt1 | contig 22913 bp, 18 predicted proteins | sample MGYA00383094_ERZ1046876 | MGnify/ENA primary metagenome ERZ1046876 (study PRJEB29581, sample SAMEA5548364) | metagenome | biome: marine; feature: coastal; material: water | depth 50 m | study: Short-term variability in the microbial, nano- and picoplankton...
CAAGAGCTTTACTTGCCTACTATAATTTAGAACAATACCCTGAAACAAAACTTTTCTATGGACCAATGTTTTCTGATGCCTACGCAGGTCAAGATGAAACTAATCCATATAAAGATGATAAACCTAAATATGAAAGAGACGATAAGACAAAAAAATATGTAATTGTAAATGATTGGGAATCTGGAAAAATCAATTCTAACAGTAAGCATCTTGGACTTCTTCCTCGAATGTGGAGCTCAGAACATGCTATAAACTACATGAACTATTTTGGTTTTTTAGATTTTCAAATTAAACCAGAATATCTAGCAGAAACTAATTTTAAAAAACTTGTAAATGAATTTAATCAAAGTGTTGCTAAAGGAGACATCGATGCCGAAGGATATCACAAGTTTTTAAGTGAATATGGCGGATATCTGGATATTGAAAAACCATCATTATTTAATAATCTAAAATATCTATTTAAATATCAAATTGGGTCTATGTATGTAAGATATTTTATGTGGAATTTCAGTGGTCGACAAAATGATATAAAATGGGAATATGATTTGTTAAACGGTAACTGGATTTCTGGAATAAATTTTATAGATGAATTTAGACTTGGTCCTCAAAGTAATTTACCTTCAGATCTTAAAAACAATAAGGCTAGGAATACTTATTATATGCTTCCTTTGATCTTAGGATTAATAGGACTTCTGTTTCTTTTCAAAAAAGATAAAAATCTATTTTGGATTGTGATTCTATTGTTTCTGTTTACCGGGTTAGCACTAAAAGTTTATTTAAATGAAAGAGTTTTTGAACCGCGGGAACGAGATTATGCACTAGTTGGATCATTTTATGTGTTTTCTATTTTTATAGGTCTTAGTTTATTCTCAATATCAAATTCATGTAAAAAAATACTTTCTGAAAAAATATCAGTTCCATTATTAAGTATACTTTTACTTTCTGTTCCTGTTTTAATGGGTTATCAAAATTGGGATGATCATGACAGATCTGACAGGTATACTGCACAATCTTTAGCTAAAGCTTATTTAAATTCTATTGAAAAGGATAAGGATGCTATGATTTTTACAATTGGTGATAATGATACTTTCGCATTGTGGTACGCTCAAGAAATTGAAAATTACAGAACTGATGTTAGGACTATTAATACTAGTTTAATTGCAACAGATTGGTATATGGATCAAATGAAAAGACGCACCTATAATAGTAGTCCAGTTCCCTCTCAACTTAAACATAGTCAATATGCGTACGGCATTAGAGATTATATCAAATATGAAGCTTTAATTGATTCTGTTAGGTGGGATATTAAAGATTTTATGAACTGGGTTTCTAGTGATCACCCTCGAACTAAATATAAAAATCTATTAACTCAATATGGAGCCGATTTAAATAATATTCCTTTGTTTACTCAAAACATGGTCTTCTATCCAACCAACAAAATTAGAGTCCCTATTAATAAGAAAAATGTTTTAGAAAGTGGTATTGTTAAAGCTGAGAACGAGGATTTAATTTTAGACTATATCGACATTGATCTTCCAACTAGCGGACTATATAAAAATCAATTACTAATGCTAGATATACTAGCAAATAACGACTGGAAAAGACCTGTTTATTTTACAGGAGGAAGTTATAATGATGCTGAATATTTGTGGATGAAAGATTTTCTACAACTTGACGGCCTTGTCTATAAACTTATCCCTATAAAAACAAAAATTAACAAAAATAACCCATACGAAATGGGGCGCATAGATTCTTCGCTGATGTATAATATTGTAAAAAGTTGGGAATGGGGTAACTCTGAAAGTTCTGACATTTATCATGATCCGGAAACTAGAAAAAATAGTATTTCTTTTAGGGGAAATCTTCATAGACTTGCCAAACAACTTATTGCAGATAAGGAATTTCAAAAAGCAGAAGAAATATTAGATTTATCGATTCAAAAAATGCCTATAAATTACTTTGGTTATTACAGTCTTTTAGAACCATACATCTCAACCTATTATAAAATAAATAAATTTAATAAAGGTGATAATCTATATCAAAAACTTTCAGTAAAATATGATGAAAATTTAAATTACTATTCTCAACTATCTAATTCAAAAAGTTCGAGATTTTCAATTTACAGTTTTGCTGAAAATATTATCACAGACACTGAAAGATACAGATCATTATTAGAGACTTTGTTACAATCTAAAAATAACGTTTTAAAATCCCAAGCCATACAACAATTTATAAATTCAACTGAGTTTGTTTCTGAACTTTATGGTGATTACGAGTATTACACTTTACTTAGTCCATTTCTAAGTCAGCTTTTTATTTCAGAGAATAATGAACTTGCCAGAGAGTTATACGTTAAGGTTTCATCTCAATTTAAGGAAAGAATAGCAATAATAATGTCTATGCAAGATGATAAAAAAGGGGAATATTCTCAATCTATTCTTAACGATTATTTTGAATTAAGATCGCTAGTTGAATTAATAAAAAAATATGATAAAGACAAGAATTATGTTATTGGAGAAGTAAAAGAACTAGAATTAATTGGAGAGGGTTTAAATAAAATCATTAATTAAATTAATCAAAGTATTGGCATCTTGTTCTCCACTTTGTCTCCAAACCATTTCTCCAGATTTATAAATCATTAATGTTGGTAATCCTTTTACCCTAAGGGCTTCAGAAAGCTCATTGTTTTGATCCACATTAATTTTAATTACTTTTCCCTTATCACCAATAGCTGCAGCCACATCTCTTAGTACAGGATGCATAGCTTTTGAAGAGTCATCCCAATCACCATAAAAATCTAATAGTATTGGTACTTCTAAATTTATAAGTTCACCAAATTTTGACATAAGCCAATATTGAATTTATACAAAAATAAGGATTTTTTAAAAAACTATGATTTTTTAAGCTTAATCACAGATATTTCAGGGTAAACGCCCACTCTTCCAGGAAATCCTAAAACACCAAACCCTCTATTAACGTTTAGAAACTGCTTGTTCTTATTATACACACCTGCCCAGTACTTATAGGCCCATTTTACCGGACTCCATTTAATCCATCCAGGAATTTCAATTCCAAACTGCATTCCATGGGTGTGACCGCTTAATGTTAAATGAAAATGAGTCTTGTGATCAATTAATACCTTATCCCAATGAGACGGATCGTGACTCATGACAATTTTAAAATCAGAATTTGTAAGACCTGAGCAAGCCTTATCAATATCTCCCTTTTTTTTGAAACGACCCTTCCCCCAATTCTCTACACCAACAAGTGAGATAGCACTGTTGTTTTTGTAAATTTTAGTATTCTCGTTTAATAATAAATTAAACCCCATTTCCTTTTGAATATCTAAAAGTAATTGAAAATTAAGTTTCTTTTCCTTCTCTGATTTCCATTGTACATAGTCTCCGTAATCATGATTTCCTAAAACTGAATATTTACCATCTATAGCCTTGAGATCTGAAAATAAAGTCTTCCATTTAATTAATTCATCTGCTTTATTGTTAACTATGTCACCAGTAAATAAAATAAGATTCGATTTTTGCTTATTTATCAAATCTACAGCGTATTTTACACTCTCTCTATTATTTAAACTTCCGCTGTGAATATCTGAAATATGAGTTATTTGGTAACCATCAAAATCATCTGGAAGATCATCAAATTTTAATTCATAATTGAATACTCTATAATTATATCTACCCTTAAAAATGCCATGAATAACAAATGGAATTGGAATAGAAGCAACTAAAATTGCTAGTTTACTCAAAAACTCTCTTCTTTGAACTAAAAAAGAATCTGAAGAACTCGAAAAAAAGAATTTAATTGTTGATTCTATGATTCTTATCACATCTTCAAAGAAAAGAAAAGATATAATAATTAATTTAAAACACAATAAAGTAAAGAGTAGAGCAAATGGAACAGACAAATAATTATAAAAAATATCAGAATAATCTAAATTTTGAAAATATATATTAAAAAGTCTGAAAAAGAAATTTGCAAATACAATTACATTTATAATTGTATATGTTTTTATTATCCAATTGTTTTTAGATAATGTTTTAAAGGCTTGAAAAGCGTATATTTCAATTAATAAAAAAACAACGATAATAAATATCCATCTCAATATTATAATTTTTAAATTAGAAGCCAAAAATATATAATATATATATATGAACAATAGAAAAAAACTATTCTTAGTTGATGCCTACGCATTAATTTTTAGAGGATATTATGCATTTATTAAAAACCCCAGAATAAATTCTAAAGGAATGGACACAAGTGCTATTATGGGTTTTATGAATTCACTATTGGATTTAATTAAAAGAGAAAAACCAGAAAGCATTGCAGTTGCATTTGATTTAGGAGGGTCTAGTGATAGGATTGAAATGTTTGAAGAATACAAAGCTAATAGACACGAAACACCTGAAGCAATTAAAATTGCCGTTCCTTACATTCATAATATATTAAAAGCAATGGGAATCCCAATTTTAATGAAAAGAGGATATGAAGCAGATGATATAATAGGTACAGTTGCAAAGGATGCAGAAAAAAATAATTTTGAAGTCTTTATGGTAACACCTGACAAAGATTTTGCACAGTTAGTTTCTGAAAATATTTTCATGTATAAACCTGCTAGAATGGGAAATGGTATTGAAATATGGGGAATAAAAGAAGTTCAACAAAAATTTGAAGTAACCGATCCCAAGCAGGTAATTGACTTTCTAGGCATGATGGGTGATTCTGTTGATAACATTCCTGGCCTTCCAGGTGTTGGCGAAAAAACTGCTAAGAAATTTATAAACCTTTACGGTTCAATCGAAAAATTGCTTGAAAACACCTCTGAAATTAAGGGGAAATTAAGAGAAAAAATTGAGGCTAATAAAGAAAAAGGTATTCTTTCAAAAAAGTTAGCTACTATAATGCTGGACGTTCCAATTGAATACGATTTTGTCGACTTTAAATTAGATAGTCCAAATCATGAAAATGTTTATGAAATTTTTGAAGAACTGGAGTTTGCCAGAATGAAAGAAAACTTTAAAAGAATTTTTATTGAAGAAAAACAAGAAAATTTAGTTAAAGAACAGGCTTTTAATGTCGAAAAGAAAGATATTCAGTATGATTTATTTAGTATTCCCGGTCAATCAGATACGATTTTAAATAAAGAAAAAAACACTTTTTTAAATTCATCTAAATTTTACCAAAAAAATGAAAGTAAACTTTCAAAAAAACTAACCTTATCCATCTTAAAAAAACAAAATAAAATATCACTTGAAATATTTAGGTTTCAAGAAAAAGAAAATTGTTATGGGTTAAGTTTTAGCTGGAATAAAGACAAGAGTTACTTCATTAATTTAGAAAAAAAAGATTCTCAAACGTTAAATGAAATCAAAAGTTTATTTGAAAGAGAGGATTTAAAAATTATTGGATTTGACTTAAAACATCAGTTTAAACTTTTAAGGGATTTAGATATAAAAATTAAAGGAAAATATTTTGATAACAAAATAGCGCATTACTTAGTTAACCCTGACCTAAATCACGATTTTAAAACATCTTGCCAAACATATTTGAATTATTCACCAGATTTAAAAAACGAATCTGAAATTCAAATTTGTATGGAAAAATCAGATTTAAATTTCCAATTAAGCTACCAATTGGAAAAGGATTTAAAAAAAGGAGAATTATTAAATCTTTTTGAAGATATAGAAATGCCCCTATTGAAAGTATTGTCCGTTATGGAAAGTAACGGAATAAAACTAAACTCATCTTTTTTAAATGAACTTTCAATTAAATTTCATAAAGAACTTAATGAACTTGAAAAAATTATTTTTGAGATTTCAAATGAGGAATTCAATCTTGCTTCACCTAAACAACTTGGGGAAGTACTTTTTAATAAAATGAAAATTGTAGAAAAGCCAAAAAAAACAAAATCTGGTCAATTTTCAACAAGTGAAGAGATTTTATCAAAACTTTCATCAGAACATTTGATTATAGAAAAAGTTCTTGAATGGAGGTCTTTACAAAAATTATTAAACACCTATGTAGATGCACTTCCAAAGCAAATTAATTCTAATACTTTAAGAGTTCATGCTGAATTTAATCAAGCTGTTGCTTCAACAGGGAGGCTGAGTAGTAATAATCCTAATTTACAAAACATTCCGATTAGAACCCCAAGAGGAAGGGAAATTAGAAAAGCTTTTATTTGTAATAATGAAAATTATACTATGCTATCTGCTGATTACTCCCAAATTGAATTACGTGTCATAGCTTGTTTAAGTAAAGATCCAAACATGATTTTAGCGTTTAAAAATGATCAAGACATTCACAGCTCAACAGCTGCTAAAGTTTTTAATATTGATATAAATAAAGTTAACTCTGAACAAAGAAGTAACGCTAAGACTGTAAATTTCGGAATTATATATGGTGTTTCAGCATTTGGACTTAGCAATCAAACATCTTTATCTAGAAAAGAGTCAAAAGAATTGATAGAATCTTATTATGAAGCATACCCAAACTTAAAAAACTACATATCGTCACAGATAAATTTTGCTAGAGAGAATGGATATGTTGAAACAATTTTAGGAAGAAAAAGATATTTAAAAGACATTAATTCAAGAAACCCTATTGTTAGGGGGGCTTCTGAAAGAAATGCGGTAAACGCTCCTGTTCAAGGTAGCGCTGCTGATATTATAAAACTTGCCATGATTAAAATCCAAAATAGAATAGAAAACAATAATTTTAAATCTAAAATGCTTGTTCAAGTTCATGATGAATTAGTCTTTGAAATTCATAATGATGAAATGAAAGAGATGAAAGAAATAATTCAAAATGAAATGGAAAATGCATATGATATTACAATCCCATTAAAAGTAGATATGGGTACTGGTTTAAACTGGTTTGAAGCACATTAATAATTTGTTTAATTACTGGTTTGCAGATTTGATTTATTATTGTAGATTTGCAGGCCAATTAAAGGCATGTATAATGCTTTTTTAAAAATTAAATATTTTGGATTCTTTAACATACAAAACAATCTCAGCAAATAAAGAAACAGTTGATAAAAACTGGGTTATTGTTGATGCAAGTGGACACGCTCTAGGAAGAATGTGCTCTAAAGTAGCTAAACTTATTAGAGGAAAATATAAGCCTAGCTTTACACCTCATGTTGATTGTGGTGATAACGTTATCGTTATCAACGCAGAAAAAATTACGCTTTCAGGAAATAAATGGGAAAGCAAAGAATACATTCGACATACTGGATATCCTGGGGGACAAAGATCATTAACTGCTACTGAACTTTTTGCTAAAGATCCTGCAAGACTAGTTGAGAAATCTGTAAAGGGGATGTTACCAAAGAACAAATTAGGTGCCGCTCTTTTTAGAAATCTAAAAGTTTATGTCGGTGAAAATCATAAACACGAAGGGCAAAATCCAAAGTTGATAAATTTAAATGATTTAAAATAATATGGAAGTAATTCATAAAATAGGTAGAAGAAAAAAATCAGTTGCTAGAGTATATCTTTCTAAAGGAAAAGGATCATATTTAATTAACGGAAAATCTTTAAAAGAATATTTCCCAACTGACATTCTTCAATACAAGGTAAATCAACCATTTGCAATAACAGAAACAAGTTCTTCATACGATGTTAAAGTAAATGTTTATGGTGGAGGAATAAATGGACAAGCTGAATCCGTAAGATTAGCTATTTCAAGGGCATTATGTCAAATTGATGAAGAAAATCGTCCAGCATTAAAGAAAGAAGGCCTTTTAACTAGAGACCCGAGAATGGTTGAAAGAAAGAAATTTGGCCAAAAGAAAGCAAGAAAAAAATTCCAATTCTCGAAACGTTAATTCGACTCGATTATTGTTTTACAGTTCATATAAATATTGAAATTAACCTGTTGTCGTATTTCGCCTGGCGAAAGTTAGTTTAGCATCTAAATAAATTTAAAATTTATTGCTAATCATACGGAACGTAAACTAAAAAAAATGACAAAAATTGAAATTAAACCTCTACTAGAGGCCGGTGTTCATTTCGGACACTTAACAAGAAAATGGAATCCCAATATGGCTCCTTTCATTCACATGGAAAAGAATGGGATACACATTATTAATCTTTACAAAACTGCATCTAAAATTGAAGAAGCCTCTTCGGCTTTATCTAAAATTGCTTCCTCTGGAAGAAAAATTTTATTTGTAGCTACAAAAAAACAAGCAAAAGATCTAGTTTCTAAAACTGCTGCTGATGTAAATATGCCCTACATTACTGAAAGATGGCCTGGAGGTATGCTTACTAATTTTGTAACAATTAGAAAAGCTGTTAAAAAAATGTCTGCAATTGACAGAACAAAACAAGATGGTACTTTTGAAGCTTTATCTAAAAGAGAAAAATTACAAATTGATAGGTTAAGAGCAAAGTTGGAAAAAAACCTTGGTTCCATAACAGACATGACTAGACTTCCTGGTGCTTTATTTGTTGTAGATATTAGGAGAGAACATATTGCTATACGTGAAGCGCAAAAATTAAATATTCCAATTTTTGCAATGGTTGATACAAATTGTGATCCAAGAGAAGTTGATTACGCTATTCCATCAAATGATGATGCCTCTAAATCTATAGATATAGTTTTAAACCACGTTTCATCAGCAATTAAAGAAGGATTGTCTGAAAGAAAAAAAGAAAAAGAAGTTGCTGAAGTTAAAAAAGAAAAAGAAGAAGGTTCAAAAAAATCTGATGAATCATCAAATGATAAGGCTGAGGTTAAAACTGAAGTAAAAGAAAAAAAGAAAAGAACAAGAGTTTCTAAAAAAACAGAATAATAATTATGACAAAAATAACTGCATCAGAAGTAAACAATCTTAGAAAAATTTCAGGAGCTGGGATAATGGATTGTAAAAATGCCTTAGTTGAAGCCAATGGCGATACTGAAGCTGCTATAGAAATTTTAAGAAAAAAAGGTCAAAAGGTTGCTGCCAAAAGAGCTGATAGAGAATCTTCTGAAGGAGCTGCAATTGCAAAAGTTAGTTCAGATAATTCTACTGGAGTTATTGTATCCCTTAATTGCGAAACAGATTTTGTCGCTAAAAACGAAACCTTTGTAGCCTTAGCAAATGAACTTGCTGAATTAGCTATTTCTCATGAAACATTAGATGATTTTTTAAATTGTGAAATTGATTCTATGAGTGTAAGTGACAAGTTAATTCAACAGACAGGAGTCATTGGAGAAAAACTGGTAATTGGTAACTTTGAAAAAGTTTCTGCTGGATATGTTGGAAAATACATTCACGCTGGAAACAAAATTGCCACTTTAGTAGGATTTTCAGGCTCTGTTGAAGGTATTGAAGAAGCTTCGAAAAATGTGGCAATGCAAGCAGCTGCAATGAACCCAATAGCACTTGACGAGGATGGTGTTGACCAAAAAACAATTGAAAAAGAAATTGAAATAGCTAAAGATCAGCTTAGGCAAGAAGGTAAGCCTGAAGCGATGCTTGATAATATTGCTAAAGGTAAATTGAAAAGGTTTTTCAAAGATAACACCTTGGTAAATCAAGCTTACATTAAAGATAATAAACAAAGTGTTGCAAACTATGTTAAATCTATTGATAGTAATTTAACAGTTACAGATTTTAAAAGAGTTAGTCTATCCTAATTTTTTAAGCATTCAATACTATTCTTTTTTTAATTTAATTGTAATCATTAACTATATTTACATTAATGATTTATAAAAGAGTATTACTAAAACTTAGTGGTGAAGCGTTATTAGGTGACAGAAGTTATGGAATTGATCCTAAAAGAATCGCTCAATATGCTAAAGAAATTAAATCGGTTACTGAGCTTGGCCTTGAGGTTGCTGTAGTTATTGGAGGCGGCAATATATTTAGGGGTGTCTCAGCTGCTAGTAACGGAATTGACCGTGTTCAGGGAGACTATATGGGAATGCTTGCGACAGTTATCAATGGTATGGCATTACAAAGTGCGCTCGAAGAAGAAAACGTACAAACAAGATTACAAACCGCTATAAAAATTGAAGCAGTTGCTGAACCTTATATAAAAAGGAAAGCAGTAAGGCATTTAGAAAAAAAAAGAGTAGTGATTTTTGGAGGTGGAACGGGAAATCCTTTTTTTACAACTGATTCTGCTGCGGTTTTGAGAGCAATTGAAATTAGTGCTGATGTCATATTAAAAGGGACTAGAGTTGATGGAGTTTATGATTCTGATCCAGAAAAAGACGAAAATGCCATTCAATATGACACTATTTCTTTCAATGATGTAATAAAAAAGAATTTAAAAATAATGGATTCTACTGCATTTACTTTAAGTCAAGAAAACAACTTGCCTATTATAGTTTTTAATATGAATAAATCAGGTAATCTATTGAACTTAATCAATGGCGAAAAAATTGGCACATCTATAAAAAAATAATTTTGGAAGAATTAGAATTTATTATTGAAGCATGTGAGGAGTCTATGACAAATGCAGTAAAGCATCTTGAAAGAGAATTACTAAATATTAGAGCTGGAAAAGCAAATCCGACTATGCTTTCAAGTGTTAAGTTAGACTATTATGGATCAACCACTCCATTGTCTCAATTAGCTAATATTAACACTCCAGATGCTCAAACCCTCTCTGTCCAACCGTGGGAAAAAGATAAATTACAAGATATCGAAAAAGCAATTCAAATTGCTAATTTAGGATTCAACCCTATGAATAATGGGGAATCAATTATTATAAGCATACCTCCTTTGACTGAAGAAAGAAGAAAAGAATTAGTAAAAATTGCAAAATCTGAAATTGAAGATGCTAAAATTAGTATTAGAAATTCTAGAAAAGATGCTAATAATGAAATTAAAAAGATTGAAATCTCCACTGATCAAAAAGCAATTTCAGAAAAAGAAATTCAAACTTTAACAGATAATTACATCTCTAAAATAGATGAAATTTTCTCCTCCAAAGAAAAAGAAATTCTTTCTATTTAAACTACATATTTTGAACAAAATAGTCCATGAGTAAATCAAAAAGTTCCATAGGTTGGGAAAAATTTGCTCGATTAATTTTAAGAAATAGAATTCTTTTATTAGTACTTGTTTTAATTAATACTATTTTCCTTTCAACCCAATGGAAAAATATTCGTTTCAGTTATTCTGAAGCTAATCTAATGCCTAATGATCACCCTTTTAATATAGCGTATGATAATTTTGTGGATGTATTTGGTGAAGAGGGTAATCTATTAATAATAGCTGTAAATGACTCATTATTGTTTGATACAACCAATTTTAATGCTTGGATAAAACTCAGTGATTCTTTTAAATTAAAAAAAGAAGTTAACAATGTTTTACACGTTGGAAACTTTCCAGTAATAACAAAGGATAAAATAAAGAAAGAATTTATAATTGATTCTATAAAAAATGAGTCATTCACAAGCAATAAAAAAATAGCTGAATTTAAAGCTTTACTGTTTAATGATTTCCCTTTCTATGAAAACATCTTGTTCAACAAAAAAACTGAAACAATACAAACAGCTATATATTTAGATAAAGAAGTAATTAATAATATTGAACGCATAGATTTTGTAAATAATATTTTCATTCCTTCAATAAAAGAATTTGAAAAGCAGACCAATATAAATGTTAGAATTTCTGGCATGCCCTACATAAGAACTATGAACGCTCAAAATATTATGGATGAGATAGGGAAATTTGTAATAATAGCTATATGTGTTACAATTTGTATATTCTTTTTCTTTTTTAGATCATACAGAGCAACATTAATTACTTTAACTGTTGTTATTACTGGTGTAATATGGGCACTTGGAGTTCTTGGATTATTACAGTTTGAGATAACGGTTCTAACTGCTTTGATTCCGCCTCTTATAATTGTGATTGGAGTTCCTAACTGCATTTTTTTAATAAATAAATATCAACACGAAGTAAAAAAACACGGAAATCAAGCTAGATCTCTGCAAAGAGTTATTTCTAAAATTGGTAATGCAACGTTAATGACAAATATCACAACGGCTTGTGGATTTGCAACATTTATTTTGACAGACAGCCAGGTTTTAAAAGAATTTGGGGTAGTTGCATCAATAAATATTATGGTTATTTTTATATTATCCATTTTATTAATCCCAATCATTTATAGTTTTTTGCCTTTGCCTAAAAAGAAGCATTTAAAACATTTAAATAATGACTGGTTAAATTCTTTTGTTGACTTTTTAGGTAATACAGTTAAAAAAAGAAGAATTCCTGTTTTTATAATTTCTATACTTTGTTTATGTATAAGTATTGTTGGAATGAACAAAATTGAAATTTCCGGAAACTTAATTGAAGATATGCCTGCAAAGTCAGAATTTGTTAGAGATATCAAATTTTTTGAAAAAGAATTTAAAGGAGTACTCCCTTTAGAAATAATGATAGACAGTAGAAGAAAAAATGGGATAACTCGACTGGCCAATCTTAAAAGAATGAATGATTTTCATGAGCATATCTTGAAAATTCCTGAGCTATCAAGTCCTATTTCAGTTGTTAATATTTCTAAGTATGTAAAACAATCTTTTTATAACGGTAATCCTAATTATTTTCAATTACCATCCTCTCAAGAAAATACTTTTATTTCGGGTTACTTAAAAAATTCAAGTATTAAGCTTGGGGAAAACAATAGTTATATAAATGAAACTGGCCAAATAGCTAGAATCACTACAATGATTGGCGAAATTGACACTGAAAGAATGGAAGGAATTGAGGCAAGTTTACTTAAAGGCATCGAGTTATATTTCCCAGATGACAGATTTGATGTAACGCTAACCGGAAAAACACTTGGCTATCTTAAGGGAACTAAATTTTTAATTAAAAACTTACTTATTTCTCTTTTTTTAGCAATTATGCTCATATCATTAATGATTACGTATTTGTTTAGATCATATAAAATGGTGATTATTTCACTAGTTCCCAATATTCTTCCTCTTCTTTTTACAGCCGGAGTAATGGGATTTTTAAATATCCCTATAAAACCCTCAACTATTCTAGTTTTTAGTATAGCTTTTGGGATATCTGTTGATGATACTATTCATTTTCTTGTAAAATATAGACAGGAGTTAATGGCTAATAATTGGAAAATAAGAAAATCTGTATTTTCATCCCTTAGGGAAACTGGAATTAGCATGTTCTACACTTCAGTTGTCTTGTTTTTTGGATTTTCAGTTTTCATGACCTCAAGTTACGGAGGAACAATTGCACTTGGTGGACTAGTTTCTACTACATTACTTTTTGCAATGTTGGCTAACTTAATTCTGTTACCTTCACTTTTAATATCATTGGAAAAAAACATTTCTAATAAAATAGACATGAAGGATCCCAAAATTAAATTAGACTCTGATTAATTTTATAAAAACCAATTCAAAACTTTATATTTGAATCAGATATTTAAACATATACTCAAACATGACAGTTAAAGATTTATTTTTAAACACTCCAATTTCAAAAACTATTAAAGTTCAGGGGTGGGTTAAAACATTTAGAGCTAATAGATTTATTTCTTTAAACGACGGATCTACATTCCAAAGCATTCAATGTGTAGTGGATTTTGAAAACACTGATAATGAAATTTTAAATAATATTAACTCAGGAGCTTCAGTTGAAATTTCTGGAACTTTAGTTGAAAGTCAAGGAAAAGGACAAAAAATTGAAATTAAAGTTAAAAAAATTCAAATATTAGGTAAATGTGACCCTGAAGATTATCCAATACAGCCTAAAAAACATAGTTTAGAGTTTTTAAGAGAAAATGCTCATCTCAGAGTCAGAACCAATACATTTAGTTCAATTTTTAGAATAAGGTCTAGCATTTCATATGCAATACATAAGTATTTTAAAGAGAGTGGATTTGTTTATGTAAATACACCTATCATTACTGGAAGTGATGCTGAAGGAGCAGGAGAAATGTTTAAAGTAACTACTCTTGAGATTAACAATGCAGAACTAGATAACTCAAACAAAATTGATTATTCTAAAGATTTCTTTGGAAAAGAAACGAATCTTACAGTATCTGGTCAACTTGAAGCAGAGAGTATGGCGATGGGACTGGGAAATGTTTATACTTTTGGTCCTACGTTTAGAGCAGAAAATTCTAATACATCTAGACATTTAGCTGAATTTTGGATGGTTGAACCAGAAATGGCATTTTGTGATTTAGATGACAATATGAACATAGCAGAAGATTTTATAAAAAATGTTTTAAAATATGTTGTTGAAGATTGTAAAGAAGATTTAATTTTTCTGAATGAAAGATTGATAAACGAAGACAAAACAAAGCCCTTAAAAGACAGAAATGAGCTTAATTTAATTGAAAGGTTAAACTTTGTTGTAAATAATGATTTTGTGAGAATAAATTACACAGAAGCATTTGATATTCTCAGAAACTCAAAGCCAAATAAAAAGAAAAAATTCAAATATCCTATAAATGAATGGGGAGTCGATTTGCAAAGCGAACATGAACGTTTTTTGGTTGAAAAACATTTTAAAAAACCTGTAATTATTTATGATTATCCTGCTAAAATTAAGGCATTTTATATGAGAATGAATGAAGACGGTAAAACTGTTAGAGCAATGGACATATTGTTCCCTGGAATAGGTGAAATTGTTGGGGGTTCTCAAAGAGAAGAGAGATTAGATGTTTTAAAAGAAAGAATTTCAGAACTTAATATTGATGAAAAAGAATTATGGTGGTATCTTGATTTAAGAAAATACGGAAGTGTTAAACATAGTGGATTTGGGCTAGGACTAGAAAGACTTATTTTATTTGCAACAGGAATGTCAAATATTAGGGATGTTGTTCCGTTCCCTAGAACACCAAAAAATGCCGAATTTTAATATTTAATTCTTCATTAAGTTTTTTTGTACTTTTAATATTTATTAAAGCAAATGCTCAAGCAGTTTTTACAATTAAAACTTTCTCAAAAATTATCTCCTCAACAAATTCAATTGATGAAGTTGATCGAACTTCCACTTCAAGAATTGGAAGATCGATTGTCAAGAGAAATTGAAGAAAATCCTGCTTTAGAAACAGGAAAAGAAAATGAAGAGGATTTATATGATAATGAATCAGACTATGAGCAAGAAACAAAAAATGATGATTCTGATCTTAATGTTGAAGACTATCTTAGTGATGATGATGTTCCTGACTATAAATTAAAAACTAATAATTATAGTGATGATGATGAAGAAAAATCGTTACCCTTTATTTCGGGGATAAGTTTCAATCAATTTTTAAAAAATCAATTAACCCCTTTTTCACTTAACGAAAATGACTCTAAAATTGCGGAATTTTTAGTTGGGAGTGTAGATCAATCTGGTTATATAAGAACAGATTTAATTGATATTGTTGACGACTTAGCTTTTACAATGGGAATTTACACTGACATTGATTCTGTTACTAAAATTTTAAATAAAATTCATCTATTAGATCCTCCTGGTGTTGGAGCAAGAGATTTAAAAGAATGTTTGATTCTTCAATTAAAAAGAAAAAAGGAATCAAGTTCAGCTACTAATGCTGTAAATATTTTAACTAATCATTTTGATTTATTTATTAAAAAACATTATAAAAAAATAATTCATAAACTTAGTATCTCAGAAGATGAATTAAGAGAGGCAATAAAACAAATCGAAAAACTTAATCCTAAACCAGGTTCGGCATTTTCTGAGCCAACAAAAATTAATTCAACTATAATTCCCGATTTCAAAATTGAGATCATTGATAACAAACTATCATTAAATTTAAATTCCAGAAATGCTCCTGAACTTTTTGTTTCAAATGAATATAAAAATATGTTATCAGGTTATCAGGAAAATAAAAACATTTCAAAAAGTCAAAAACAAGCCGTTACATTTATTAAACAAAAACTTGATTCGGCAAAATGGTTTATTGATGCTATTAATCAAAGAAATCAAACACTACTTATAACTATGAAAACCATAATGGAATTTCAAAATAAATATTTTTTAAGTGGAGATGAAAGCAACTTAAAGCCTATGATATTAAAAGATATTGCAGAAAAAATTGGAATGGACATCTCTACAATATCAAGAGTTGCTAATAGCAAATATGTAGATACACCTTATGGAATAAAACTAATAAAATCATTTTTTTCAGAGGGAATAACAAATGATAAAGGAGTTGAAGTTTCAACTATTGAAATAAAAAAAGAACTTCAAAGCATCATTAATAATGAAAACAAATCAAAGCCATTAACAGATGATGAGCTAACTAAAAGAATAAATAAAAAAGGATATCCTATCGCTAGAAGGACAGTTGCAAAATATAGAGAAATGATTGGAGCTCCTGTAGCAAGATTAAGAAAAAAACTATAATGATAATTGATTTAACAATTATAATTGTAAATTATAAATCTTGGGAAAAACTAAAATTGTGTTTAAAAAGTATTCAAAATCAAAGTCAGATAAATATCCAAATAATTGTAGTTGATAATTTCTCAAACGATAATAGGCTTAAAGATTTTCAAAATAAACACAAACAAGTTAACTGGATTGAAAATAAAAATAATTTAGGGTTTGCAAAGGCTTGTAATATTGGTGCTTTACAGGCAGAATCAAAATGGCTGTTGTTTTTAAATCCTGATACAATTTTAGACACAAACTCTCTTAGTTCTTTAATTACATATTCCAATTCAAACAATGAACATAGATTAATTGGAATTAAACAATTAAATCAAAATGGCAGTAATACAAATGCCTATGGATTATTTTTAGACAAATGGACGATCACAGGTTTTTTTAGAATATTTAATAGAATGCTTAGAGGTTTAACATATGAAAAAATGAATGCTGAAGAAATTTCATCCCCGGACTGGATTTCTGGTTCGTTTGTTCTTTTAAGAAAAATTGATTTTTTAAAATTAGATGGATGGAACGAAAAGTATTGGATGTACTATGAGGATATGGATTTATGTAAAAGAGCTGAGTACTTAAACTTAAAAGTATCATTATTCAATAATTGGAAATGTATTCATTTTCATGGAGAATCATCAAGAAAAAACAAAACTATTACTATAATCACAAAGACTGAAGTTATAAAATCCTCTCATATATACATTCAAAATCATTTCAAATATTTTAATGCTTTAAGCCTTCATTTGACACTTATTATTTTAAGATTTGTAAACCTTTTATTTGGACAAATTGTTTCATCTACAAAAAGGAGTATTCTTATGAATTGTCTTGTATATTGGAAAACTAGTTTTTTAAATCGAGACTGGAGCTCGAATAGAGCTAAAAAAAACTAGTTATTAACTTCTGTGTAAAACAAATTTAACCTCATTCTCTTATCGAAATTTTCTGCGCTTGGACTTGGGCCAATAAGAACAGTCCCTAGTGGATTTATCGCAGATGAAAGCGGTGTGAAAGTCATAAAATCAGAATCTTCAACTTCTATATTAATTGTATTACTTATATCAGAAGAAACCACTAAACCTAGTTTTACGTTAGTAGAATCTTTTCTAACAATATTTTTAATATGTTCGCTAATTCGAATCTTATACATTAATCCATTTTTATCCTCATCTAGTTCAATTAACCCTCCATGAATTACTTTATTTTGGTAAGATTTTTGTCCAGCTGAATTATCAACAAAATAATCAATGACTGGAGCTTTATTAACTAAATCATAAAGATATAGTCTAGATGGCTCGACAATTCCGCCATTGGATGATAACATCTCTTTATCAATATACATTGAAATATTTGCTTCATTAACCAACCACTCTTTTGATCGAATTTCTTCAAGAATGTCAACTCCATTGTCGTCTTTAAATAATTCAATTTCAGCCATAACACCTTGACCTCCTTTTAAATAAACTCTATCAGGATTTGTTATAGTATCTGCGATAGCAGAATAAACATAGCCTGGGAAAGCATCGTTTTTAAATGAATTTAGTTTAATACCTCCCATTTTAAATAAAAACTCAGCTTCTTCAGTATCTACCGTATCATCATCAATATCATCAGGTGTATCTTGTTTGTTATATTTTTGAAATTCATAGACAACTCTGATTTCAGCTTCGTTAAAATTTAAAATCATGAGTAATGGATCAGAAAAATCATAAGTTTCTAACACTATACCTTTAAAATATAGCTTAAAATTATCTAAGTTTGAAATCTCTTGAGAGCCTTCTTTATCTAAAAATTTTGATTGAAAAAAATCATGGTCTAGTTCTACTCTAATTCTTGGAGTTAGTCTTTCTTTTACAACTTCTGACTCGTCATCCTCTTCAGTTTCAGGATCGTCTTCATTATAAAACACTAATTCATTAGAATCTATTTTGACTTCATCGTCAAATAATGTATAACCTGAAAAATTTTCTGGAAGTGTATTGTTTGAATAGTATTTTTGAAATTTTTCAAAGTTTGAATCAGGATCGTAGGGTCTTAAGAAATAATCTAATTCGCTAACTTTTAGTTTAAAAGTAGCTTCAGCATTTCCTATCAGAGAATCTAGTTCGTATAGAGTTCTTCCTGCATAAGGATTTATAGATTCTGTATCTTCTCCATCCAAAATTCCATCCCCATCTGTGTCTTTATCTAAAGGATTTTGACCTGCATTAGATTCATCAGCATCAGAAACACCATCACCATCAGAGTCACTGTAGGGATCCGTACTGTCTACATCATAGATATTTATCACACCATCATTATCGTCATCATCAACATTAGTAAAAAAAGGGATATCTAAAAAAACATTTTTAATGGTTTCTAGTTCTGGAATACGTGAAATATTGTCCTCTGGATTATCTTCATCAGTTTGTTTATAGTCTCCAAAGACTAAATTAGGATCTTCAAAATTAATTTGACTTAAAAAACTGACTTTGGATAATCCAAAAAGGTTATCGTTATATTCTCCTATTTGAAATGTAGATAAGGTATTCGAAACATATGGTGGAATACTTCGCATTTTTACATTTACTGGAATTTCTTCTAGATTAGTGCTAAAAGCATTATTATCAATTAAATTAAGACCTACAGTTTTATAATCTTTATTACAAGAAATAAAGACTATTGATAATGTTAGTATTAAGCAAAACTTTTTCAAAATATTAGTTTAAAATCTTATCGTTATAAAAGTCCATATATTCTTTTTCATAGCCATCTTTAAATCCGCATTTTAAGAAAGGTATTTTGGAATTGGCGGCTATATCTAAATATGATTTTTTAATGTTTTCAGAAGCAAATATAACCCCGTCTGAGTTCATTATAGATAATTTATATAAATTTTCATAAGTGGGATTCTCTAAAACTTTTAGAGTTTCGCTTTCAACCTCATCAAATTTTATTTTACTAATAATACCTGAGTTTAAATCTCCTATAATCTCATTATCATATATAGAAGTTACTACCTTAGATTTTGAAAAAAGAGGTTCATCTTTATAATATTGTTTCAAATATAAAGGCATTAATGAAGCGATCCATCCATGAACATGAATAATATCTGGTGTCCAATTTAATTTTTTAATGGTTTCGACAACCCCTTTAGCAAAAAAAATGGCTCTTTCATCGTTATCTTCATATAGCTTTTTCTTTTTGTCAGAATCGAGTAATCTATTCTTGAAATATTCGTCGTTATCTATAAAGTATACCTGCATTCTTTCCTTTGGAATAGAAGCAACTTTAATAATTAACGGCATATCTAAATCATCTATTATTAAATTCATTCCAGAAAGCCTAATTACTTCATGAAGCTGATGTCTTCTCTCATTAATTAAACCATATTTAGGAATAAAAATTCTGGTTTGTCCTCCATTTTTATTTACCACTTTAGGTAAATTGTACGTTAAAGTAGATATGTCATTATTAGGCAAATACGGTATAACTTCAGAAGAAACGTAAAGCACTTTTTTTCCAGTCATAAAATCCTTTCTTTAGACTCAGTTAAATTGAAATGCAAAATTACAAAAATTATGTTAGATTTACCTCATATTTTCACACATACACACTGTTAAAGTTTTATTAAATGCAGTTATATACTCTAAAATCTCAAGTTGAAATAAGTATAAATAAAACAATAAGTTTAAAAAAAACTATTGGACTGGTGCCAACTATGGGTTCATTACATCATGGCCACCTCTCGTTAATAAAAAAAGCCGTCAACAGTTGTGACCTTGTTTGGGTAAGTATTTTTGTTAACCCAACTCAATTTAATAATAAACAAGATCTTAATAATTATCCAAAAAATATTAAAAAAGATTTAGAAATGATTTCGAAAATTTCAAAAAATATAAATGTTTTTAATCCTAAAATTTCTGAGATGTATGAAAGTAAATTAAAAACAGAGGATTTTGATTTTCAAAATCTAGATAAAGAACTTGAGGGAAAATACAGAAATAATCATTTTAAGGGAGTAGGAACTATAGTTTCAAAATTATTTAATTTATTTAAGCCAACTAAAGCTTTTTTTGGAGAAAAAGATTTTCAACAAACAAGAATTATAGATAGATTAATTAAAGTTAAAAATTTTCAAACAGAGCTTGTTATTTGCCCTACAATAAGAGGAACAAATGGACTAGCCCTAAGCTCAAGAAACAACTTACTTTCATTGGAGAATAAAGAAAAAGCTGCTATTATTTATAAAACTCTAATTTATTGTAAAAAGAATTTGCCAAAAAGTTCGTTTCAAAAAATTTATAACAATTGTAAAAAAGAAATCAATTCTTTAAATGATTTTGAATTAGAATATTTAGAAATAGTTGATAACGAAACTCTTAAAAAAGTAAAAAAAATTAGTGCTAATAAGCCTTTTAGAATCTTTATTTGTGTTTTAGTTAATGGTGTAAGGTTGATTGATAATATTTTAGTTAAATAGTTATATTTGCCGCATGGAAATAGAAGTGTTGAAGTCTAAAATTCACAAAGTCACTGTAACCAATTGTGATTTGAATTATATTGGCAGTATTACAATTGATGAATATCTAATTGAAGCAGCTAATATGATTCCTGGAGAAAAAGTTCAGGTAGTAAATATTAATAATGGTGAACGACTAGAAACATATATTATTAAAGGGGGGAAAGGAACCGGAGAAATTACTTTGAATGGACCTGCAGCAAGAAAAGTTCAAAAAGGAGATAAAATAATCATAATTAGTTACGCTAGAATGAACTTAAATGAAGCTAAGACATTTGATCCTACTTTAATATTTCCAAATAATGATAATCTTTTAAGCTAATAATGCCAATACTTTTTTTTAAAGGATTTAAAAAAATATTCCCTCCTTTGTTAGGGGTTTTCTTAATTTACTATTCCTATCTTAACACAACATATGCAGAAAGAATAGACATTTATTCATCAATGAAATCTGCAAATTACAAATATGTTTTTTTATCAATTTGTCTTGGAATATTAAGTCATCTTTCCAGGTCTGTTAGATGGCAGGCTATGTTAAAACCTTTAGGATTTAATATTAAATTTTCCAATTCAATAATGTCCGTTTTGGTTGCATTTTTATCAAATTTAGGGATTCCAAGATCAGGTGAATTTCTAAGAGCTAGCTCAATTTCCTATTATGAAAAAATTCCTTTTGAAAAAAGTTTTGGAACAATAGTTACAGAAAGAGTTATTGATGTAATCATATTGATTGGATTAATGTTTTATGGACTTATGATTTCATCAATAATAGAAATGCCAAAATTTTCAATTAACAATGAACTAATTTTAGCTATAATTTTCTTAATAATTTTAGGATTTATAATTTACTTTACTGTTTCAAAAACAAGATTTAAAAATAAAATTACAAACATTATTAGTGGATTGAAAAAAGGGCTTTTTTCTATTTTAAAAATTGACAATAAATCAATATTTGTTTTTCATTCATTGTTCATTTGGTTTTGTTATTTTTTAATGTTTTATGTTGTAAAATTTAGCCTTGCTGAAACCTATGATTTGGGATTTGAACCAGTATTTTTAGCTTTCTTAGCAGGAGCGATGGCAATGGCTTTGACTAACGGAGGAATTGGGGCATATCCATTAGCAATTGCTGCAGTAATTAGTCAGTATGAAGTTCCATATGAAAGTGCATTAGCTTTAGGCTGGATTGTTTGGGCTTCTCAAACGTTAATGATTATAACTTTTGGTTCTTTATCTTTTGTTTTTTTACCTATATTAAACAAATAAAATAATAATTAATGGCTGTGACAAAAACTTCTTATTGTTGTCAAAACTGTGGGGCACAACATTCAAAATGGCTTGGACAATGCAGCTCCTGTAAAGAATGGAATACATTAGTTGAAGAAGTAATAAAAAAATCTTCTAAAGTTAATTTAGGGTTAAGCACTAATCAATTAAAATCTAAAGCTAAACTAATTAATGATATTGATTTTGAAAATGACCCAAGGTTGTTGATTGATGATAAAGAGTTGAACAGAGTCTTAGGAGGGGGTGTAGTTCCTGGGTCTCTTGTTCTTATTGGAGGAGAACCTGGAATAGGAAAGTCCACATTATTACTTCAAATTTCGTTGGAAATAAAAAATAAGGTTTTATACGTTACTGGGGAAGAAAGTCAACAACAAATTAGAAGAAGAGCTAATAGAATAAATAACGACTCTAATCAATGTTTTATTTTAAATGAAACAAATGTTGAAACTATAATATCTAATATTAATGCTATAAAACCAGAACTTGTAATCATAGATTCTATCCAAACATTACAAACCGATATTATTGATAGTAGCCCGGGAAGTGTATCTCAAATTAAAGAATCAGCTTCTCAATTTTTAAATTATTCAAAAAAAACAAATCTCCCAGTTTTTCTAGTTGGGCACATTACAAAAGATGGTGGAATTGCAGGTCCTAAAATTTTAGAACATATGGTAGATGTTGTTTTACAATTTGAGGGAGATCGAAATAATATTTATAGAATTTTAAGAG
>ERZ1046876.785-NODE-785-length-22908-cov-5.413863_pt1 | contig 22908 bp, 10 predicted proteins | sample MGYA00383094_ERZ1046876 | MGnify/ENA primary metagenome ERZ1046876 (study PRJEB29581, sample SAMEA5548364) | metagenome | biome: marine; feature: coastal; material: water | depth 50 m | study: Short-term variability in the microbial, nano- and picoplankton...
GTGCCGTTTGAGTTCGGCCCGTAATTCCTCAAGCCGTTGAGTTTTTAATTTATCCGTTTTGGAAGCACTCATTGTTGAACCATGGAGGAACACGCCCGTTCCATACGATCCAGTGCTTGTCCGAGCAAACTTTTAGAGCATCCAAGGTTTAGACGCAAAAAGCCGGGAGATCCAAAGTCGGAACCGTCCGAAAGGCCAACCCCATGTTCTTCGAAAAAACGATGCGGATTCTCAGCCTTTAGTTCACGGGCATCTATCCAAAGTAAATAAGTAGCTTCGGGAGAGTAGGGAGTCAGCCCTTTCATTTTGTTTAAGCGCTCGAGGGCAAAATCTCGGTTTTTACGCAAATATTTAAGTAGTTCCTGACGCCATTCTTCTCCGTTTCGATAAGCAATTTCAGCCAAGCGAAAACCCATGGCTGGAGGGTCAGGCACGATGCCGGCCATGGCCTTCTTGAAGCGTAAACGAATGTCGGGGTTTGAAATTACCGCAAAGGAACAACCGAAACCGGGCAGGTTGTATGTTTTACTGGGAGCCATCAGGGTAATGGTGTGCTCGGCGATTTCTGGGTTCAGGTTGGCCAACGGAAGATGTTTGAGGTTTGGCTCGAGGAGGAGGTCACAATGGATTTCGTCGGAGCAAACAAGTAATTCTCTTTCTTCTGCCCAGCGGGAAAACCGCTCGAGTTCTTCATTGTTAAAAGCAGTACCTACTGGATTGTGAGGGTGGCAGAGAAGAAAAAGGTCGCCGGGTTGGGTTGGTGTCTTTTCCATGAGCTCGAAATCCATGGAGAAACGATTACCCTGAAGTATTAGGGGGAGTTGAGTGCATGTTAAATCAAAGTTTCCCGGTGCCGATAAAAAGGGTGGGTAGACAGGTACATGCGTAAGCACCTGACTGGCACTGTCTTGTTGCATACGGCAACAAACATTGAGTGCACAGACCATGCCGGGCAACCAAACGATCCAGTTGGGATCAATTTTCCAGTCGTATAAACGGTTGCTGTATTCAAGTACGGCTTCAGTTAGTTCAGGATGGCACTTGGCATATCCGTAATTACCAAATTCGGCCTCTTTGCGAGCTGTATCTACCACTGCAGGTGGTGCCCGGAAGTCCATATCGGCAACCCATAGGGGGAGGATATCTCTCCCCGAATATTTTCCCCACTTTAAACTTGGTCTGTCCTTCCGGTCAGGACAGTCATCAAACCATGAACTAATACTCAATCGTTCCTCCCGCCTATTTTAATATATCGTTTATTGCCAAGAGTAGAGATACTTCAGAGTGAAGTAATGAAGTTCGGCCTCGAAAGCTCGTTGGTATTCCAAACTTACCCCGTGTATGGCATCAAACCACCAAGTTATGCCTGTATCTACGGTGAATTCATTTTCTCCAAATTCAGACCATAGACCTAAAAACCGGCCACCCAAATGAAGTGATAGGGAATTAGTAAATTGTAGTTCGGTACCCAAAAGCAGGCTCCAGGTAAATCCATCGTCTCCTAACTTGATCGGTATTTCATCATCAATAAAGCCTACACCTGCACCCAGATAGGGACGAAGTCGTAATGACCTACCGCCAACACCTTGGAAATGAGCAAGGTAATCCGCCCCTAAGTTCCAGGAGGATGCATCTTGCCCACCAAAATTCATAGTCCCGTAATCAAGATAAACACTGAGGTCTGAATTTGCATCATTGGGAGAACTGGCACTGATGCGAAGAAAATCTCCTTCCCTGTTGTCTGTTCCTTCGCTTCCGTCGGCCATACTATATCCAAATCCGAGGATATATTCCCCCAATCGTGCTTTTCCCGAAAGTGAGGTGGTTATGGTAATACAAAGAAGAGCAAGATAGAGGGTTGATTTCATAGACCCTCTATCAAACCACCCGCCCACATCCCGTCAATCGACAACTCTATAATATCCAAATAATTTACAAGCCGTTTTCTTTGGCTCTTTGATGGGTAAATAGACGTAGGAAGAGCAGGGTGGATAGAGTAACCAAAGCAACTGACAACCAGGCCACGCCTTCGTAGCCCATAATGCTAAGCATCCAATAACCAAGAAAAGGAGCAAGTGCCCCGCGAAGTCCAGTCAGGGCAACATGGGCACCCATGTACCTGGCCTCCATTCCTTCAGGCGCAAGTTTAGTAACCCACAAACTCCATGCAATTTTAGATCCCCCAACTCCTACTCCCGCAAGCATGGCACCCAGAGATACGCCGAGTAATCCATCAGCATGAAAATAAACCAGGGTGGCTGCGATGAGGATAAGGTTGAGAGAAATGCGAAAAAACAAGAAACGAATACGGTCAAAAAGTTCTCCCCAAAGTCGTGAACTTATAATTCGGGCAACAGAAAAGATTACCACCGTGACCAGGGCAATTTGTTCATTGCTTAAATCGAGCCCCCCAGAACCGCTCAGGTATTCCACCCGCAGGGGTAAAGTCATGATAATTCCCAGACCCATAACCATCCACGCGAGTAACATGCTTGCAAACAATCGATCTTCTTTAAGCAATTTTAAGCTGTCCAATAAGCCTGGGTTTCGGTTCCCCTTAGCAATGGGTTGTGAAGGAATTAAAAAGAGTGCAACGGCAGACCCCAACGAAACCAAAGCCATGGCTCGAAAAATCCATCCGGGGTCAGCAGATTGAGTATCGAGGTAGGTTCCCCCTCCGTAGGATAGTACCATACCAATGGCAGCAGAAAGAATGAAGTTCCATGCTAATTTTTTTCCGCGTTCATTTGATCCATAGTTCCGGGAATATACTTGAATCATGAAGCCCGGAAGTTGTGAAAAGCATACTTGGGCCAGAAATAAAGAGATAGCCAGAGCCCAAGGGTCTTTGAGTTGGGCGGCAAAAAATAAGCAAGCCGAAGAAATTAGCATCAGCGAAGCACAGAAGCTACTGGTTGATAAAGCGGTCCAAGCCGCCAATCTTTGCATGTATGGAACAAGTAATAATCCGGCGGATACTCCAGAGGCAAGGATCGCTTTAATCGTATCGGATGCATCGAGAAAACGAATGGCAATAAGGATGGCAAAGGTTCCGAAACCCACCTCCAGTATTCCACTCATCGAACTGTTTATCAGGTCGAGGTGAAAGGTTCGCCGGGTAATGGACTGTTGACTTGGGGGAGGGGACATAAGTTTGGTTCCGATCCAGCCATTCATGAATGAAAAAGGTTGGAATATCGAATGAATAAGCCTTGTTCTCGAGAATATCCTTATATTAGCTGATTCATTCTTTTAACTGTATCTGCTTTTATGAATAATCAATTGAGGAAACGAAACTTTTTACTCCTACCTTATTTTACACTTCTGTTGGCCTTGGGAGTATCGACATTGGCAGGTAAACCTGCCTTCGAATGGACCACCGATCACATGCAGGTAGGTGTGCGTTGGCAGCCGTCTGTTTCGAGACCGCTCAATAATAACTATGAAATGACCCGCCCGATCCTTGGGGAGCACAGCAGTTATGTTATGTTTTGGGTGGCATGGTCACAGGTGGAACCAAGCCAGAAGCATTGCGATTATCAAAATAATCCATCGGGCGGTTTGAAAATGTTCGATCAGGTGGTCGATATGGCAAACGAGAAGGGATTGTTTGTTGAATTTGTTTTCTTTGGTACACCCGGCTGGGCATCAGAAATTGCTCCTAATGGAGGACGCAGGCCAAAGCCCGATCATTTTAATGCTTTTCTTTCGAGGTTAGCCAAACATTTCAAGGGACGCGTACATTCCTGGCAACTCGGGCATGAAACTAATTTAAAGAGCATCCTGCCAGGTGCAGATGTTGAGTTTTTACACAATGAAATCTTTATCAAGGGAGCAAAGGCGGTTCGTGGAGTCTACAACCAAGAGCCTGCTACTTCTGTATTAATTTCCACCTCAGGAACTTCTCCTTGCCAGGGTTGTCCGGTCATTGATGGATTAAAGGGATTGGGTGGACAGGCGGTGGATGATTATTTTGAGCAGAAGATTCGCAACCATGCCCTGATTGATCTTGTAGATTCTTTAAATATAAATGTTTCCGACCACCATGACGGCTATGGGATGATGGATGGTAGTTATATTACTTCAACTTGGGGCAATTATGACTTAGTTCGGAAAAAATTAGACCGTGAGGGCTACTGGTGGAAACCAATCGTTTCAGCTGAGGCTTGGGTGAATTGGAACGACGGTAAGCTAGGGTCGATGATCCTGAGTGCTGATGTGAACGGAGATGGTCGAAAAGATGAGATCGATAGTTTTTACAAGACCCTTACCTTGATGGGGAAATCTATGGAACGGGGAATGAATGTGATGAATTTTTTATGGACTGATAATGAAAGCCCATGGGCTATGGGGCTTACCAAGAGGCGCGATTACAATGGCCGGGTGGGAGAATTGAGACCCGACTTAGTCATTCCTGCTTCCGATGGTGGCCCAGCAATCATTACACAGAAAGTTTCTCTGCGTGGTGCAGATCAGAATTTTAGAGTTTCTTATGGGCAGGGAAAAAATTTCACCATTAAAGATTATCAAAATCCTCCTGATCCTAATCATATACAGTTTTATATTTGGAAGTGGTTTTCTCAGGCAGGTGGAGGAAGAGATGAGGTTATTCGACATGCCATGGTTGGGGAGATCGGAAATGATTTATCGATTTCTGGACCCGGTTATACAGGGAATGAACGATACCGGGTTTCCACCTGGAACCGGACGAAGAAAACATTTACCAATTTGATTTATTCTAGTGGTGGTTCGGGAATTGCCGATGCCAAGGTTTCCATTCCCGCAAAAATCCAGCAAGGTAAACGGTTTAATCATTCAAAATCACGACGGGATTTTCGAGGAGAAGGATTTACCAATGGTTCTTATTATAAGGTTGATGTAACCACCAAAAACATAAATCCGAATACGGGGAAGGATGAGAATGTAGAGCTGTTTGAACTTGGGCCATATCGGGTACAAGATGGTGTTTTGAATGTAAGTATTCCTCGAATGAATAAGTTTACTAGGGTGGACTTTGTGCCATCCAAAATAGGAAGAGTAAGGAGATGATTGAGATGAAAAAATTAGTTGCTTTGGTTTGTTTTATTGGAGCCGGTCTGTGGTTGCATGGTGAGGATAAACGCCCGGCCAAGCCAAATGTTTTATTAATGCTGGTGGATGACTTGGGTTGGCAGGATGTAGTTTGCTATGACCTCGACGAACCTTGTCCTTATGAGACACCCAATATTGACGGCTTGGCCAAGCGTGGCGTGCTTTTTAAAAATGGATATTCTCCATCTCCGGTATGTAGCCCGAGCAGGTGTGCTATAATAAGTGGGAAGCATCCCGCACGAACTATGAGTACCACAGTTGCATCCGGGAAACCTCCGTCTGTTTTCCACCATCAAAATTCATTTGTCTCACCCTGGTGTCGTGGAGGTATGGATACAGAGGAAACTACTATTGCCGAGGCGTTGAAATCAAATGGATATCGGACAGGTCATGTGGGCAAATGGCACATTGCGGTAAATCATTATGCTTTTCCTCAACCCAAAGATGAAGGATTTGATTTTACCAGTCATTATCCAGGAAACTCTCAGGCAAGAGGCGTACAAAATGGTATGCGTAATCGATTGTTTGGATTCGCCACGAATCAAGATAAAGACGCTTACCGTTTGGATGAGAATGGATACCCAACTGATCATGTTACCGAGGAAGCCTTAAGATTCCTTTCTGAAAACAAATCAGATCCGATGTTTCTTTATTACGCCAGTTGGCTGGTCCATACGCCTATCCAAACGAGAAGTCAGGAACTTTTGAGAAAATATTGTGAAAAGTTGGGAGTTGAGTATCCGAAAGATCCAAAGGGTTGGACGTTGGAGGGGCAGAGAAATCCCTACTATTGTGCAATGGTTGAAACTCTTGACTATTACATCGGACGATTAGTCGGATACCTCGAAAATACAGATGATCCCAGGTGGCCTGGGCATAAGCTGATCGAGAATACCTACCTTATTTTTAGTTCAGATAATGGAGGCATGGAGGGTTACAGTAATATCGTATTTACAGATAATTTCCCTCTAGATAAGGGAAAGATTCATATCCGTGAAGGTGGCATTCGGGTGCCTTTCATTATTTCAGGCCCTCAGGTGAAAAAAGATATTACAAGCGAAGTTGTAGTTAGTGGACTGGACTTTTACCCCACGATTCTTGATTGGACGAACACGCCAAATTCAGCCAATCAGAAATTGGATGGAAGCAATTTAACTACCCTTTTAAAAGTTGATCCGAATGATCGGGGGAATGTGATTGATTCCCGTACTGAGCAACCCAGAGAATCGATATTCTGGCATTTCCCCAATGGATATTGTCAACAGTCTGCCCATTTGAAAAATGGATATAAATTGATTTACAATCATGTCTATGAGCGTCCGCGTCTGGAGCTTTATCAGTTGTATGACTCCAAGGGCAAGAGGGTGGATTGGGAAGAGGAAATTGATCTTACCATGAAACTCCCCGAACTTGCTCATTCGATGAAAGTAGAGTTGCTTGAATTCCTCGAGGGGATGGATGCGGGGATGACTTACTATAATCCTACCTGTACGAAGGTGAAAATGCCTGGAGCTAATCAACTTCTCTCTGTTATTGATGAACAGAGAACTAATCGTCGGGTGCGTTTACGCTTTAAGGAAAATGGTGCCAAAGTTACCCGGGCTCAAGTAATCTACACGATGAACGGAGATAGCAGTGATAGCGAATGGTTCCCCTTAGAGGCTCAGATAATTTCGGCTAAGGGTAAACAACCAGCCAAAGCGGAAGCCACTCTACCTCCTCATGTTACACACTATGTCTTCAACCTGATTGATGAGAACAATTTTCTTGTTTCCCACCCGCAAATGAAAAAGAGAGACTATCCGGGTTCTGCCTTGAAGGTGGTTCGTTAAAACCTGATCTCGGAAAATACTTTCCCTTGTTGAAATTTTAAGAGCAGAATTTAGACTCAAATGCTTTTTCAGCAGCTTCGCTGCCGATCAGGATAATCTCTCCGTTTTTACAAAATTCGTCCTTAGGTGAGGGAGTGATAATAGTACCAGCATCTCCTTTAATTGCTACGATACTACAACCCGTTTTATCCCGAATTTTTGAATCCTTAACTGACACTCCAGCGAGCGACTTCGGGGTTTTTTGGCTAAATACATCTAGCCCCTCGGTAATCATAAGGATTTCTGCACGGTTTAATAAATTAAAGATGGTGTTAGCACCCATCCAGTCTTGAGACATGACAAAATCTGCTCCAGCACGGTGGAGTGGTTCGACATTTCGATGAAGGAATGCCCGGCTGACAATTTGAATATCAGGACGCAATTTTCGGCAATAAATGGTCAGGTACATATTGCTCTCATCATTATGACTGGTAATTACAACGGCAGGAGCTTTGTTTATACCGGCCCGTTCGAGGACGGCTTTTTCTGAAGCATCTCCGAGGATTGAATTGTCCACCATGCCCGCTTTTTTCTCGTCGGTTTCAATCACCCGGTAGGGCACATTCATCTCGTGCAGGGTCTTAGCCGTTTCCCTTCCCACCCGGCCAGCTCCAATGATAATGACGGGTGCGGAGTTTGAGGAAAAGTTTTTAAAGTCATGGTCATACTTGTCAAAACTGGTCTGGGTACCAGCAAGCAGCAGGACGGTGTGGTTATTAAGCATGGTGGTCGCTTCCGGGGTTTCAAAGTTCCCCCGCTCCCAAATACCCACAACATTAACTCCATATTCTTCACGAAGTGTCGTTTCCTGTAGTTGTTTTCCAACCAGGGGAGTTCCATGGACAGTTGCTTCAGCAATCAAAACTTCTCCAAATGAACCAATCACATGGGTGTTGTTATCGGTACAAGAGATTCTGCGGGCAAGAAAACTACCCATCTGTTTGGCAAATCGAATAACATGATTGGCTCCTGCCAATTCGATAATATCTTCCGAACTTGGATTGTTACAGGTGCCGACGATGGGAAGCTTAGGGTCAACATCCCGGGCCCGAAAGGCTACATTGACATTGCGGATATCGTCGTCTGTAGCCACGACCATGGCCGCATTCTTAATTCCCGCAGCCTCAAAAGTTTCCCGGTCTTCGATTGATCCAAACATCACTGGTATACCCATGTCATGATATTTTTGGGCATCCTTCAATTTATCGATTACCAAAACAAAAGGATATCCAAATTGACTCAGTTTTTCCATCAACGCATGACTTATGGAATCATAATGTGTGAGAATGACATGTTTTTGCTCACCACATTCGTAACGCTTGGGCACGCGGGCTCCCGATTGGTACTCCACAAAGGGTTTGTAGAGAAACTCCATGAAAGCAAAAGGGAGAACAATAAAGAGGTAGAACACACCGGTAAACATTACTGCCATCGAGAATAAGCGCCCAGTGTTTCCCGAGAAGGTAATATCCCCGTAGCCCAAGGTGGACATGGTTGTGAGTACCCAGTACAAGGACTCGACCCATCCAATGTAAGCCCCGTCACGTTCTTCGCCCATAACAGAACGGTAAAGATTCATATAAAGAACCACAAAGACTGCTAATACTAGAAACAGTTTTAAGAGGCGGGTCACATTTTTGCGCCGATTGCGTTCCCTAAATATAGAGGGCATGAAGTGGATGGAATCTTTCACAACTTTTTCTCTTTTTAGATGGAATACTCTTGGGGTGCGAGAATGTTTTGCGCCCAACCGCTTGGATGTACGAATAAGTTGCTTTCGGGTTGAAGACATGCTCCAGATCGAAGATTGCTTGTGGAGTGACTAAAATTTCTAATTTCGTATGGTTTCTCTTTTTTTGCTTCTCTTCGTTTGCTGAGGATCGATGGACGCAATTTTTGGCTCCCACACCATTATCTAAGGTTGCGGTGGTAGAAGATTGGCCACGCTTTAATGGTTTGTCAGATAATGCCAAGTCTTTGGAATCACCTCTTTTGCAAAAATGGCCAGCGGAGGGACCTTCCTTGGTCTGGTCACTAGAAAAAGGGGATGGCTATGCATCCCCTGCAATTATGGGGGATATTCTGGTCCTGTTTCATCGCATCAATGGTCGGGAGGTTGCTGAGGGTAGAAATGCGATAAGTGGTGCCCCGCTTTGGGAGTATTCCTACCCAGTTGACTATCAGGATCGTTACGGATATTCCGCTGGTCCGCGGGCAAGTCCAGTAATTTTTCAAGACCGGGTGTATTTACACGGAGTTACTGCCTGGCTCACTTGCCTGGATTTAAAAACGGGCAAGCTGATTTGGAAACGAGACCTAACAAAGGAATATAAAGTTCCGCAGTATTTTTTTGGTAAAGGATCAAATCCGATTGTTTGTGGCGATGTTCTTCTTCTCAACCTTGGTGGCGGAGACCGGCAATGCATGGTCGGGTTTGATCGTAAAAGCGGAAAGACTTTATGGATTTTGAAAGACGATTGGGGGGCGAGTTATTCCTCCCCAGTTCTCGCCACAATTCATGGTAGGTTAGTCGGACTTGCGATGACAGGTGGCGAAAGCCGGCCAGCAACTGGTGGACTTTTGATCTTTGATCCAAAAACGGGTGAAAAGTTAATACGCTTTCCCTGGAGGTCAAAAAAATACGAGTCAGCCACCGCCTGTCCACCTGTATTTCTTGGAGATCAATATGTTTTTCTTTCGGAGTGCTATGAAAAGGGTTCCGTTCTTTTGCACATTACTGAGCAATTTTCCCATGAAGTAGTTTGGGAAAATGCAAATATTGGGATTCATTGGATGACCCCAGTAGAAAATGAGGGTTATTTATATGGTGTTTCGGGTAGGCACCAACAAGGAGCGGAAGCTTTTTGTTTAAACTGGAAAACTGGTGAGGTGTTATGGAAAGAATTCATTGCTTGGCAGCAAACGATTCAGGGTCGTGAACTTAAACTCCAACTCTTTCGGGCAAGTTGGTTACTTTTGGAGGATCGTTTTTTGAGTCTTTCCGAGTTTGGATCTTTACTGAGAATGAAATTTTCGCCAAGCGGTTGGAAGATTGAAGAACGGGCACAGCTATTTTTCGCCCCGGAGGCATGGACGCTGCCAACCCTCAGTCGAGGACTTCTCTACATCATGCAGAACGATACCGATCGTATGAGCGGGAGGTCGAGCCGTTTACTCTGTTACGATTTTCGCGGGCAATGAAAGAGGTTTTATCCAGTCCGGCCTTGGTCGAAGTTCTTCCCCTTGGAGGTTTTGATCACGCCCTTACTTACGGTGCAAAGAAATCCCTGTATGATTGTTTAAAGGTTGGTTCACTGGTCCGGATTCCTTTGGGTGCCCGTAGATTGATCGGAGTGGTTTCATCGTTAAGTCCCGAGCATTCTCCCCCGTTAGAAAAGTTACGCTTCGTTTCTGCTTTGGTACAACCAGAACCGGTTCTTAGTAACGAACTTGTTAACTTGGCTAAGTGGATATCTTCTTATTATGCATGCTCTTTGGAAAATACTTTGGGAGCAATGATTCCAGCCTCTGTGCGGGACGGAATGGAGGCGAGAACTCGTAGGATGATCGAAGTGATTATTATGCCCCAAGAACAGGTGGCCGATTTAGTAAAACGATCGCCTAAGCAGGCGAATGCTTATGCTCTTTTGAAAGGAAACAAAGAAGTACGAGTTGATGCAATTGTTTGGGGTCGGGAATCAAAAGTTTCCACATCCGTGATCGATGGATTGATCAAGAAAGGATTGATCAAGCAATCCATTTCCGAGGTCTCCCGGGATGCTTACACAGATGAGTGGACAGATGATGCTGAGGGACTCGTAGAATCCTTACGTGAATTAACTGAAGAGCAGCAAAAAGCAACCGATGAAATCGTTGAGGATTTGGAATCGGGAGAATTTCGTACTCGTCTGTTACAGGGTGTCACAGGATCAGGAAAGACGGAGGTCTACTGCCAGGCGATGGCGAAAGCTTTGGGGCAAGGCGGTGGGGTTTTGTTTCTCGTACCTGAAGTCGCTCTGGCTCCCCAGACAGTTGATCGCTTACGAGCCCGATTTGGACAGAGTGAAGAGGAGGTCGTGGTTTGGCACAGTCATCTTTCGGCAGGTGAACGTTTGGATGCCTGGAGGAAATTGGTCCGTGGAGAGGCACGTATTGTGGTCGGTGCTCGTTCTGCTGTGTTTGCTCCTGTGCAAAACTTACGTTTGGTAGTGGTCGATGAAGAACACGAAGCTGCATACAAGCAGGAAGATGCACCCCGTTACCAAGGTCGCGATGTTGCAGTATACCGAGCCTATTTGAACGGAGCCATCTGTTTGCTGGGCTCGGCCACTCCATCCTTAGAGACTGCCCGGAATGTTAAGAGTGGTAAATATGCAAGGTCAGTTCTTAGTAAACGGATAGATGGAAGGGAACTCCCCTTGGTTCATTTAATTGATATGCGCAGGGAAGCCCTCAAGCAAAAGGTTCCGCCAATCCTCTCCCAACCTTTAGTTGAGGCTTTACGGCAAAGATATGAAAATCGGGAGCAAAGTATTTTATTTCTTAACCGGCGCGGATTTAATACGACTCTGTTTTGTACGGAATGCGGTGAAGTGGAGCAGTGTAGGGATTGCAGCATTGCTATGACTTATCACCGAACTGATCATTATTTACACTGCCATCTGTGTGGATACCGCAAGTCTGCTCCCAGAGTATGTGGTAATTGTAAATCTGTTGATATTCGTAAAAAAGGTCATGGAACACAACGGATTGAAGATGTGGTCGAATCGATCATGCCCAGACGGGCCCGGGTCGTACGGGTTGATGCTGATGTGATGACCAAAAAAAATCTTTTTCGGGAAATCCTTCGAGATTTTCGGAAAGGTAAGATCGATGTGATGGTAGGTACTCAAATGATTGCCAAGGGATTAGATTTCCCGCGGGTTACTTTGGTGGGGGTAATCGATGCCGACCTTCCCTTGCGTATGGAAGATTTTCGAGCATCTGAACGTGCCTTTCAAATTTTGGTACAAGTTGCAGGACGAGCGGGTAGGGGAGACCGAGCGGGAGAAGTTTATGTTCAGACCTATGCCCCGCATGAAAGTTGTATTCAATTTGCGAGGCGGGCAGAACTGGATGCTTTTTTGGACGAGGAACTGGCGATGCGCAAAGAATTGATGTATCCACCTTTTAGGCATCTAGTGAGGCATGTTTTTCGGGGAAGAAGCGAAGAAAAAACAAAGTTTTATGCGGAACAATGGAGGAAGGAATTGGACCGTGCTAAATTAAACGGTGTGGAGATTAAAGGTCCGGCAGCAACCCCACTCGCTAAAATGAAGGGTTATTATCGTTATCACTTGTTTTATCTAAGCACATCGGTTCCTCATTGCTTATCTCAAATTAGGATTATCAGGCAGCAGTTTCCTATTGATAAAGAAATTATTGATACCTTGGATGTTGATGCTCATCAAGTATCCTGAGTTGCCTGTAATATCAGCTTAATCTTGCGAGATTGATCTGAGTGGAAGTGTGCTCTTTGTTCCGTTCGGGTGTTTACGAATAAGTAGAGCTCCCGATCCTGCAGGTATTAACAAATCATTAATCGGTGCTTCTCCACGGCCCAAACTATTCCAACCACCGGGATGAACAACAACAGTTGGTGGACTGGTGTAGAATAAACCCCCGTAAGTAAGAGAAATGGAAGTAATCCTGCCACCCTCGACAATCCCGATTGCCCGGGCACCCTGTCCACCTCCGCCCAGAATAGATAGAGAAACATTAGCGTCGTAGCCTTCTCCGGAATCTCCTGTAGTCCACTTGGCCAAACCATTTTCCTCAAAGTCCGAACCGACCGAACAATGGTTAAGTTCAAAGGTGTCTGTGCTTACATTAATAATTTCCCACCTTCCATTAATCGAAGAGTTAATCAACATACCTTGCCCAGTATCCACCTCATCGCCCAATGAATTTATTTGAACTTTTGCATCGTTGGTAAGTCTGCCTTTTGCACCGGTTATTTTAATCCAGAAACCAGGTTCCAATCCGTGGTTTTGGGCAGTTATTAAAGGATTTCCACTTGGTGGATTGGTGACAGACTGAATAGTTCCTGAAGCCATGGAAAAGTCTCTCATGGTCAAACTACCACCGATTCCACTTCCCGCTTTGGCTGAAATTACGGCCGGTTTTGAAATACTAAGATTGGTTCCGTCATGCCAATAAGTCGACCAGCCTGAAGGGTTGAGGATTTGAATGTTATCAGCTAAATCCTGTTCCCTATGAGCGAGCCAACGAGTTGAGTTTTCTTCCGCAGAAGAATTATCATCGGTGATCGTCTCGTTGCCAATAATGTCGGATAATTTTATGGATGTGGGGAATGGATTGCTTACCAGTTTTGTTCGATTAAATTCAGGGAGGTACCAGGTTGTAGGGATTGCAGGAGAAATTCCGTTGAATGTTAGGACTTTATTGGCCTCGGATCGTCGAGCGATAATTACCGATTCGTCAGGAGGTATTTTGTAATGAGAAGTTGAATCGTTTGGGGAATTAACCTGTTTCCATTCAGTACCATTGTGGAAGTGGGATACATAGTCGCTATTTTCTCCAATTTGATTTGCAGAAGATTTAAGGAGATAGATCCAGTCAGCTCGTGATGCATTAGCATCACTTTGGAGCTGAATCTCGGTGTAACCAAATAAGGAGCCTAGCGTCCATCCTGGTAAAACCTCTACCAAGGTATCTTTCAAAAGTATTGAGCCGAGGGGTAGGTTTAAGGAATTGTTCAACTCCAAGACATGGTCCGAATTGGAATTAATAAGGAACGAGAGGCCCGTGAAATTAGATTCCGTATCAATAATTTTCAAATAATACGGACCTCCTTCGATGTAGACCGCTGGGGGGGTATCATATCCAATACCTTTTTCCAAAATAGAAAAACCAGTAATAATGTTGAGGGATGAATTCCACTCCGCTTCGACGGTCGCAGCTCGGTAAACGGTTGCAGAGTTGTTTGGATTAGATGGAGGAGTTAAGGAAATTCTAGGTCTGCCTCGGTATCCATTTCCTGAAAATAAAAGATTAAAATTCGAGATGGAACCATTCTCATCGAGCATGGTCGATGCACGTCCTTGGACACTACCAAGTACGCCACTAGAGAAAGGGCCTCTACGGTTTGCCGGATTATCTAGTTCAGAGGTACGATAAAATGAAACATTATTATCGGATACTAACCCTTCGATTGGACCACGGAAAATACAAGATCCGTGAATCCCTGGAGAAACGATTTTAAAACTTGGGGCTTCCGGACTGCCACCGGCTAGATTAACTGATACCACCCCCATGGGTTCGCTAAGGTTGGATGCGAATACTTGGCTTCTAGTGCAAAGCACAAGCATCCCGAGAAATGCTTGGAGAATAAAACCTTTAACTGGTGAACCCATGGGATTGGAAACTTGTGGTAATTACTACTTTTTAGCCACCTTGTTACCGCTTTTTTTCCAACCTGAAATTCCAGCAGATAAGTGACGAACATTGTTGTAACCAAGTTCGGCGGCTGCCTTTGCCCCACGAAGGTAGGCTCGGCATGAAGGGCCGCCGCAGTAAGCAACAATAAGGGTATTTTTGTTGCTAGGTAGTAATTTCTTGAGAGCTTGTTTTTGTGATGAAAAATTGATGGCTCCGGGGATGTGCCCATTTTGGAATGATCCTTGGCCATTTACATCAATGATAGCGACCTTTTTGGCAAGAATGGCTTTTTGCAAATCTTCTATGCTTATGTCGCCAAATTCTTGGCCTTGTAAAGAAACAGCTGCCCAGATGAGAATGAATGGAATAAGTATTTTTTTCATTTTAGTTTTGTAGGTTTAATATTTGTAAGAGTATACATTTTGGATTTTTGATTAAGGTCCACTAAGGCTGATTTTTAATCGTAGGAAAGGTTGTGTGTTTCCACTGGGTGATTCCTCTGCAACATAGTTAACACGTTCCATATCACCACCAATCGGGATAACTTTTGAGTTTTCAGAAGTTAAGGAAACAGTCCGCCAAGACCTAAGATCGAAGCTTTCTTGAATTATGTATTGGAATGTTTCACCAGTGGATGAGAGTGAGTTTGTGAACCGTGTAAAAGAGATTCCGGGCTTTCCGTTTTCTAGATTGAGAAAATGTGGAGCATTTTGGGAATCGAATCCTAGAGAATCCATACCTGTGGCTCGTTCAAATAGATTACTGTATCCATCACCGTCTGAATCAAAATTATCCGAATCAAATTCATATGCAGCCTGTTCAGTTGTGACAGACGAGTGGTTATTGAGTCTGTTGCTAACGAATCTTTCTTTTAATTGGGGGTACCTTGTATCATTTCTACGATTTTCTAACCATGCTACCTTAGTTGGTTTGACCACTTCCAAAGTACGGGTACGGGAAAGTGCAGCCGCAAAATTTTCATCTTCGGGGACATTGAAATTTAAAGTTACTACACCTGTTCTGTGAGCAATTATTTTATTTTGACCATAAATTTCGATAATGCTGGGGTCTGAACTTGTGAGGGAAAGTCTATTTCCATTACTGGCATAAACTCCAGGAATAAACTTCGTCCTGCTATTAGCCAAAACGGGTGCCAAAGAGCCTTCATTCTTCAAGTCTGTAAATAAAATGCTTGGGCGTGTCCGGTTGGATACAATGATTTCCAAAGTTTGGGTGATAGCAGCATCAACAAAAGCATTACCACTTTGATAAGCGGAAATCACGATGGTTCCGGCACTTCCGTCAAGAGTGACAATCCCATGAGCATCCATTGTGGCTGGACCAGATTCTACTTTTAAAACAACCGGTAGTTTGTAGACTAAATGATTTTGGCCACTCGACTCTGCAATGGCCACAACTTGGAAAGGCGGGTCTTCGCGAACTTTTATAGGAACTTCGGAAAAAATAATTGCTTGGGTGTCTTTTTGGAATGAAGGGTCAGAGAAATCAAAAACTTCTAAAGTTACACTCTGTGGCGGGGCAGCAAAAAAGCGAATATTACCAGGCTGGTAGGCGGTAATATTTATTTCCCCGGGGCGCAATATCTTCGCTTGGTTATCAGCAATCGCCAAAACGGTTGGGTCACTGCTTGCAAAGATTACAGGCAGACCGGATGAGGCAATGGCGTTAAGTGTGAAGTCAGGATCGGTTGCTGATTTAACAGGTAGTTCTAAATCACCATCATCATCAAGGTCGCTTGTTCCCAACCAAGTTATCAATTGATTTCCACCAAAAGCAGGGACAGAGGTAGAGAAGGGATGCAATTCGGGTAGCCTGCTCTCTAATTGCCATTTGTGAGCTAGGTATCCTTCAACCCGTTGACGGTTAACGAAGTTCAGGTTCTCTGAAAATACTAATAGCTCGGCAATTTCTCCAGTAAAAGATTGTCCGATTGCATCAAGTGGTTTTGGGGATAATGAACTATTCCCGGAGCCCATGAGCGTCCCGTTTATCCAAAGGTTCTGGGTATTCGCCATGGTTCCAAAAATACATATGGTCCAAGAGTTAGCTGGTTGTACAGAAGCTATGGATGGATTACCGAAGTTGTAATCGAGGGAGAAAAATCCATTGCTATTGGTGGTAATCAAATCACCTCCAAATAATTTGCTTTCGCCTACAGAAGTTTGTTTTGCAACAAGGAATAAAATCGCGGGTTCCGTTATGGATTCCTGCAGGCTTAATGATTGATTAAAGGAGTTGTTGAAAGAAACGACCGTCTTACCTTGTAGGGATTGAGCAGAATTTGGAGCAATCCAGCTTGGCATCTTACTCGAGTTTGCTTCAACCGGACTGTTGTTATTACCCGATCGATCCGCCCAAAGACTAATTTTTCCAGAAGCAAGGAAATCTTCTGGCTGATCTTCAAGCCCATCGTTGTTTATATCGTTTGCATCCAACCAGAGAGCAAGCCCAGGGATGGAGTCTGCAAATAGATTGCCGAAGCTTATATTAAAAGACTGGGTAACTGGTTCGGCGGCAAAGAAACGATCATCTCCATCCTGAGTTGCGGTAACTACTAATTCACCGGCATTGCGCACAGTAATATGATTATCTTTGATACTTGCTAGAGAAAGGTCAGATAGCGAGAACTGAACAGGTAGGTCCGAGCTTGCTTCTGCAGAGAGAACAAAAGGGAAATCTCCAACAGATCGATCTATCAATTCGGCAAATGTTATATTTTGGTCGGATTTGATGACATTGAGGTAATTATATTCCGGTAGTGATTTTTCATATTTAATATTCCCATTTTGCCTGGCGGTTATGCGGGTGGTGCCAGCCCCCAAAATTTCAATGGTTTGATAATCTCCCCCTCCCTGGTTGTAAATTTTGCTGATGTCATTTTGAGAGAGTGATTTATTGTAGATTCGTAAATCATCGATCAGACCGGCAAAAGATGAGGTTTCGTCTCCGGCAAAAAAGGTGCTAAAGCGGAAGTCCAGTGGGTGGCTGTTATTGGCCTCTTTTACATCCACTTGATCAACCACGACCTCCCCATTCGCATAAATTTTAAGGTTGCCCGTTTCCGGGTTGTGAGAAATTGCCAGGTGAGTCCAGTTGGAATCATTGAGCACGCTTTGATTGGCATCGTATATGATGGTCGAGTTGTTTCCATCGGTGTAGAAAGCCAGGGCTATCGAACCGTTACCATCCTCTTTGTAGAGCCTGAAATGATTCATGGTGGGAACCCCCGTTTTTGTGAGAATGTTCATTTCCGGGCTACCGGAACTTGTGGAATTAGTATCCGGCTTTACCCAAACTGAAAATGTATAGTCCTTTTCGATTCGGATAGGTCCAAAATTTACCCTGCCTGAATTTCCGTTTAATTGTAAGGCACCTGAAAATTTACCGTCTTTCCACGCGTTGTTCTCACCAACGGTTACCAAGTCGAGCAGAGTTCCGGAATTTCGTCCCGTTTGATCATAAGCCTCGGCATACTTCGTTTCATCAAATTTCCAATGAGATTTGAGAAACTCTCTTTGTGTTACCAAAATTTTCGCGACTTTCTCGTTTTCCACCTCGTAGTAAAGGGGAAGTCCAGTCGTTTCATTATTGTCCAAATCAATCGAGCTTCCACTGAGGGTGATGGGTTGGGATAAGGCTGGTATATTATTGAGATCTTGGTCAAAAATAATGCCCTGCTTTTGTTTGTTACTCACCGTGAGGGTACCATCCACATAGGTGAAGAAATATTTATCAGACAGACCGCCCGATCCCTGAATGGGATATTCTCCAATTGGGGTAGGAGAGGGAATAGATCCATCTGTTACACTAAGAGTTAAGCTAATGTTTCGGTCAAATTCAGACTCGTTATCCTCGCCCACTAAACCGATCAAGTCGTAGCCTAACTCGGGGTTTTGCTCTTCTGGCTTTCTGAAATGATTGTGAATTTGTACAACCAATTCTTTCTTAGCGATGAGGAATTCATCCAATACCTTGGGGGCTGCCTGATAGGTTGCATTGCCATCTCCAGGCTGGGAACCTTCCAGTTTTACGACCCCAGTCTTTAAGATATTTAAAGTGGTTGGCATTTGAGTTGAAGTAAGTTCGGCAAATTCTTCTCCTTCCACAATCCTTATATTGACCGGTAAGCCAGAGGTACTTGTCCAGTTTAGATCGATAGGGGGATCACCATATTTTACCGAATTTAATTCCTCAAAGATAATACTTTGTGTTCCCGGGTTTACGAAAAGGGTCATGTTTTCTTCATCACTACCAGAAGAATTTGAAGCCACAAGGGTGACATTAAAATCGAGACCCGATTGTGTGGGAGTTCCGAAAATTAATCCCGATTTTGCATCGATGGACAATCCAGAGGGCAACCCGGTTGCATTAAAATCGGTTGGTCCTTTGAGTGTTTCAATCTGATAGGAGAATTCTTCTCCGTAAGTCGCCACTAATGCAGAGTCGATAAAATTAAAAGCATTTTCCCTTTCCTTAGGATTAAGTGCATGTGCGTATATTCTAAAATCGTCAATCAAACCATCAAAAGCCAAATTAGTTGAGTCTTCACCCAAGTAGATCGTCGGATCTCCAGTGAGATTGCCTTTTGCATTCACGGAAGCAACTGCTTCTTCGTTGTTAATGTAGAGTCGGAATTTATTACCATCCCACCAAAGAACTATATGTAACCATGTTCCTAGTGGTAAAAGAGTTGGCTCGGTAGAACGCCATCTTGAACCCACATAAGCATTTGCACTTATGTATCCATCTTCAATCGATATATTAAAGCGACCCGATGAAACTACATTGGCGTCACTGTCTTCGGTATTCATCCAAAAGCTAAGAGAGAAAGAGTTTCTCAAGTTCGGTTGGTCATTGGATTCGTCGAGGTTAGTTTTGATTTTTAAATCATCAAGGAAGCGAATCGCCTGACCTTTTCTGCCTACAGCGGAATTATTGAGAAATAAATCGAATTCCGTATCGTTACTGTCGACAAAACCATGATTTTCAAAGCCCGAATAATCTTTAATTTCTATGCCGTCCAGCGAGTCGAACTTCCAGTGGGCTACAGCATCCTTAGGCAATAAAATAACTGGAACATTGTCAAAAACCGGAGGAGAATCCTCAAATCGATGGGTGCCAAAATCTCCCTCGCCGCTACCATAAAGCGTTTCAATCTCTTGGTTGGTTAATGTGCGTTGATAAACACGAAAATCATCCAAGCTTGGCGAAAAGCGGCTTCCGCCTTGGAGTGCATTTCCAATTGTGCGAATGTCAAGAGCTCCTCCATTATAGGTGGTTTCTTTAAACTTTTCGTTGCCATCGATAAAAAGTGAATAGCTGTTTTGATCTGATTTGAGTGCGAAATGATGCCATTGCGGTTGTTCTTCTGTACCCGATAGCGAGGTTGCATAAAAATCTGAGTCTGACACTCCGGAAAGAATGAATTGTTCATTTCCGGCAAGAAAAGCGGGAAAATTTGAACCCGAAGACCATGTAAGTACATATTCATCACCGACAGGATTGTGAATCGGATATTTGAACCAAGTTGAGACTGTCCAATTAGGCTGGGAGAAGAAAAGTGAATTGTAATCAAGATCAATTTTAGCGTTTTGAGGGTCAATGGTGTCAAAACCAATACCCGAAGTAAATTTACCTTCAGTATTCAAATCTGCATCTATTACCATACCATGCCTTAGAGTCTCGGAATAATCCTCAACTATGGATCCGCCAGTTTCATTAAAAGGATAGTACAGGACCAATCCTTGACTAACCGCAAAACCAGACTCTGCCAAATCATCAAGTAATCCCCATTTATGAGCTAAATACCCCTCAACCATTTCGCGTTCAAAAGGTTCTAGCAGTCGGTCGAAAACGAGAATTTCTCCAATGGAGCCCGTTAGCATGCCTAAATCGGTTCTCGGGTCGAGACCAAGCGTGATTTGCTGAAGCGACTCATTTTCCCCACGAAATACATTAAGCCAGTTGTATGAACTCGCCTCCAAGGTCCAAGGGTTTTGTCCATCATCACCTCCGATAACAACGCCATCACCATAAGCACTGGCAAAGATATTGAGAGGACCGCTCAAACTGCTGAGAATCCCGACTTTCATGGATTGACCGGAGGAAAATTTAACCGAGGGAAGGGAGCCAAAACCGTTTTGTTCATAGGTAGGCATTTGGTTAATAATGGTTTGAATCGAATCTTTGGCACTTATTGATTTATCTACCCAGATGGGAATGTTTGCTTGGCTGAGCAATGAGTCTCTTTGACCATCTGCATCAATATCTGTGGCATCCAACCAAAGAATCAAGCCGTCCATGCTGTACTTGGTAAATTGGGTGTCGATCGTTTTGAAAGTCATAATTTGTTGAGCCCAGGTTTCACCGGCAATATTTTTGGCATAGGCACGGAAATAGTAGAGCTTGTTTTCCTCGAGGTTTGCGGAAATGGTTTTCTCAAAATTCCCAATATCGGCAGCCTGACTGAGGACTAACTTGTAGTCCCATGATGAATTGTCATCTGGATTGGCCGAAGTAGAGTTGGATTCGATAGGTTCATCTCCCCAGAAGATAATTACTTCGGCAGGATCTCCTCCCTCGGAACGAGAATTTGCTTGGTCAAGTTGTATACCAAATGGATCAAGTTGAGCATAGGGGTGGGCTTCTGGGAGTACATTCTGTTGTAGACTCCATTTGTGAGCCAAGTACCCTTCCAGGGTTGCCCGTTGCAAGGGGTTTAATTCACCCGAGAAAATCAGGATTTCTGCGACTTCACAGGCTGAGTTTTCAATGCCTTTACCTCCAAGCTGTAGTTGGCCAGGGCCAAAGTTTTGGTTGTCTGATTCCCGGGATTCAAGGACTTTTAAAATACTGTCCTGCCAGAATGAAGCCCTGGGGTCGCCTGAATTATCACTAATGGTTCCCACATGAAGGTGCCAGTCATTATCTATAGGATCGCCGAACGCATAGATGTTACCACCTGCCCGCCAAAGACCTATGCCATCCTGATGAAACCCAAAATAGAAATCGTCATTCCTGGAAGTGATTACCTGTTTGTTGTTACCCCCTGTAAATCGGGCCAGGGTAATCATGGTGTAACCAGTTTGATGAAGAATTGAATTGAAGTTATAGCCAGTCCACATTTGGTCATCCTCTCCGTCAAAACTGACGGCGGGCTTTCCATTGAGTGCAAAGGAAAGGAGCCTTGGACTTCCGTTTACATTATTGAAGCTACGATCTTGGTTCGGGCGGGCCGATTGATCCTGCCACCTGCTGAGGGTTTGTCCATTCTGTCCACTAATTTGTTCGGCATCAAACCATGCCTGAATACCAGGAATGGTATCATATTTAAAAGTGGCACCCAAAGAAATTTCTTCTTCAATGATTTCCCCACCAATCGATGCCAGGTTTGCCCTTAAGATGACTGACTGTGGTCTTGCCTCCATCGCAGGCAGAGTATTAATTTGTGGCTTTTCAACCACCCGGTATTCGACCAACCCGGTTTGATTGGCATCTCCTACAAATACTTGAGAGATTTCATTGGCAGATAAACCGCGGTCGTAGACTCTTACATCATCAATGGATCCCAGAAATGCACCAAAATTATCTAATCCAAAACTTCCTGATGGTAAACCAATAGATGGTACATCCTGGTGTATGGGGACAAAACCATCTCCGGATGAAATTTCCGGTTGATCAACCAGTTTGCCATCAAGGTAAAGCTTCAATGCTTTAGTAGTTTCTCCATAACTTACGGCCAGGTGATGCCAGTTTTTTTCAATCTGATTAACCTTTTTCAACCCGCTGTAGCCAGGTGGTGATTCCTCAAGATAGCTATGATTCTGGGGTAATTTATTGGTGAGATTCCACTTGTGTGCCAAATAGCCCTCGATTTTTTCTATATTTTCACTGCCTATATCATTATTAAAAATAAGAACCTCTGAAATTCTTCCAGTCCATAAACCAGCCCCATCACCTGTCCCCCCAATTGTTACTGGAATATTAGAAGTGGATTTAAGGGCACCTGTTAGGTTGCTTTGGAGCGCCTGACTGCCATTGACTTTCATGAGTAAGTTATGACTCATGGAACTTAAATTTTCGGATGAATAACGAATGGTGATCAAACTTGGACCACCGCTAAATCCATCATGAGTCCAAATGGCATCAGAACTCGTTCTCAGGTAAGAATTTCCTCCAGTAGCAGTATTAAAAGCAGGACCCCATATTTTGTGACCATTTTTATCGGCCCTGTGGATCGTTAATGCCCAAGAAAAATCGTAGCTGTTATTATTCATCCAACCCGTTTGAGTTCCCTTACCGATTGGGTAACAAAAATGATCGAATGCAGTTTGGTAAAGAGTCGCAAAAATTACGATGTCATCCCAACCTTCAAAAGTACTCACACTGTTTTCGAGGAAAAAGGAATCATTGGTAATGTCTATACAGCTGGTATCATTAAAACCATTATTCAACCATTTAGGAGACCCAGTAAGAATCTTGGCGT
>ERZ1046876.786-NODE-786-length-22907-cov-6.085944_pt1 | contig 22907 bp, 24 predicted proteins | sample MGYA00383094_ERZ1046876 | MGnify/ENA primary metagenome ERZ1046876 (study PRJEB29581, sample SAMEA5548364) | metagenome | biome: marine; feature: coastal; material: water | depth 50 m | study: Short-term variability in the microbial, nano- and picoplankton...
CTTTAACACGAACATACTCAACAAGATGTCCTAAAAATTGCATTGCAATATCTTTAAAAGCTAAAGTTGGGTCATTTGATAATGATAAAAGATACAAATTCTCTTTTAATTTTAAAGTTGGTGTAATATCTTTAGGATCTTGATTTGATCTATTAAAGCAAAAAACTTCAGAAGTATAAGTTTTATTTACGATTTGTCTTAAATCATCCTTGGGAATATCATCAATAAATTTTTCAAAAATTGTAAAAGCTAATTCTTGATAAGTCATAGAACGCATTTGTTCTAAATCCTGATTTGTAAATTTAGGATAATTTTTTGGTAAATACAAACCTCCATCCGGTGCCAAGCCACCTAAAAGGATTTTACAAAAGCTTAGTTCTGGCGATTTACCTCTTGTAGAAATATACTTCATAAATTTAATTATTTATTTAATTGTTCGACTCTTATTTTAATAACCTTATCTTTGTTTTCTGACATTGCTTCTATCTTAGATATTATCTTATTCATTTTATTTTCAACTACACCTGATGTAATAACTATAATATCTGCTATTGCATCATTATCATGTATTTCTTTTTGAACCATTGCATCAATAGAAATCGAATTACTAGCAAAAATTTGAGTAATTTTTGCTAAAACTCCAGATTGATTTTCCATAGTAAGTCTTAAATAAAACTCACAAGCTATTTCTTCAATAGCAAGTATTTTCTTATCTTTAATTTCATCATCTATAAACCCTAAAATAGGAACATGTGACACTTTTTGTAAATCAATATTTCTTGCTATATCAATAATATCTGCAACAACTGCACTTGCTGTTGGTTCTGATCCTGCTCCAGCCCCATAATATAATGTTGGACCAACCATATTGCCCTGAATAAGAACGGCATTCATAGACCCATTAACATTTGCTACCAATCTTTTTTCAGGAATTAATGTTGGATGAACTCTAAGCTCTATTGAATCATTATGAAATTTTGTTATCGCTAACAATTTAATTCTATAACCAAGCTCTTCGGCATAAATAATATCTTTTTGATTTATTTCACTTATGCCCTCTACATAAACTGAATTAAAATTAAGAGGTATTCCAAATGCTATAGAAGATAAAATTGTAATTTTATGAGCGGCATCAATACCTTCAATATCAAAAGTTGGGTCAGCTTCAGCAAAACCTAATTCTTGAGCTTGCTTTAAAGCAACATCGAATGTTAAATTATTCTCCTTCATTTCGGTAAGAATATAATTAGTTGTACCATTCAAAATACCAGCGATCCATTTAACTTTATTAGATGCTAAACCTTCCCTTAAAGATTTTATTATTGGGATACCACCTGCTACAGCAGCTTCATAAGCTAATACTACATTATGCTTGTTAGCTAAATTAACTAACTCATCACCATGTAATGCAATTAAAGCTTTATTAGCTGTAACAACATGCTTGTTATTTTTTATTGCTGCCTCAACTAAATCTTTTGCAACCCCTGTTCCACCAATTAATTCTACAACTATATGAATATTTTTATCTTCAATAAGATCAAACGCGTCTTTTAAGATTTTAGTTTTGCCATCAACGACTTCTTTTGCTCTTTTTAAATCTTTTTCAGCTAAAGCAAAAACAGTTATTTCTTTTTTTGTTTTACGATAAATTTCAGAAAAATTTTCTTTTAAAACCTTGTAAGTGCCACTACCAACTGTCCCTGCCCCAATTAAACCAACATTTATTTTATTTTGCATTTTTTACTTTCTATAATCTGTTAAATATTCTGAAAATCTATTAAGCGCAATTTTCAATTCGTCTTCATTTGGAAGAAAAACCATTCGAATATGATTATTATCATGCCAGTTAAAACCACTTCCTTGAACCATTAATATTTTCTTCTTTTTTAAAACATCAAATACAAAATCTTGATCATCTTTTATTGGGTACATCTTAGGATCAAGTTTAAAAAATAAGTACATTGCTGCAGCAGGTTTAACGCAAGTTACGCCAGGAATATTACTTATCATCTTATATGCTAACTCTCTTTGTTTAAATAAACGGCCTTTTGGTGATACTAAATCATCAATACTTTGATAACCACCTAAAGCGGTTTGAATAGCCAATTGACCAGGAACGTTTGCACATAAGCGCATTGATGCCAAAATATTAAGGCCCTCTAAATAATCTTTTGATTTAGTCTTGTTTCCAGAAAAAACAAGCCATCCTGCCCTATAACCACAAGCTCTATAATTTTTTGATAATCCATTTAAAGTTACGAACAAGATATCATCTGCTAGTGATGCCATAGAAGTATGCTTATTACCATCATATAAAACTTTGTCATATATTTCATCAGAAAAGACAATTAAATTATTTGTTCTTGCAACCTCAATTAATTGCTCCAATAATTCATCAGAATACAATGCTCCAGTTGGATTATTTGGATTTATAACTACAATCGCACGTGTTTTTGATGTTATTTTAGACTTAATATCATTAATATCCGGAAACCAATTCGCCGATTCATCACAAGTGTAATGTACTGGCTTTCCTCCTGCTAAAGTCACTGCGGCAGTCCATAATGGATAATCTGGTTTTGGAATAAGGACCTCATCATCATTATTTATAAGGCCTTGCATAACCATTACAATTAACTCTGAAACTCCATTTCCCAAAATAATATCGTCAACATCAACATTCTTAATGGATTTTTGTTGGGTGTAATGCATAATGGCTTTTCTAGGTTCAAAAAGACCATAACTTTCTGTATATCCAGAAGATTTATTAATATTTCTAATAACATCTTGTGTTATTTCATCTGGCGCCTCAAAACCAAATTCTGCAGGATTGCCAATATTTAACTTAATAATATGATGCCCTTCCTCCTCCATTTTCTTAGCATGAGCTAGGATTGGACCACGAATGTCATAACAAACATTATCAAGCTTTTTAGATTTTAAAACAGGAGTCAAAATATTGTATCTCGATTATTAAAATTATGTGTTATCTTACCTTTCAATTAAAATTAAGCCAATAATAGATTAAAGCTATAAATCTTCAGTTGAAAAAACTAAACATGCATTTGTTCCGCCAAAGCCAAAACTATTAGACATAACAGTTTTTATTTTTTTATTTATCTTTTCTCTAACAATCGGAAGTCCTTCAGCAGCAGGATCAAGATCATCAATATTAACTGATGGCGCTATAAAATCATTTTCCATCATAATTAAGCTATAAATGGCTTCATTAACACCAGCCGCTCCTAAAGCATGGCCTGATAATGACTTTGTGGATGCAATATTTGGAATAGCGCCAAACTTACTATTTTCAAAAACAGATTTAATTGCTTCAAGTTCTTTTATATCACCTATAGGGGTACTTGTTCCATGAGTATTAATATAATCAACTGAATTTGAATTTTCTAAAGCTAAAAGCATACAACGCTGAGCTCCTTCACCGCTAGGCGCAACCATATCAAAGCCATCTGAAGTTGCTCCATATCCAATAATCTCAGCATATATTTTTGCCCCTCGTGCTATAGCATGATCATAATCCTCTAATACTAAAATGCCTCCACCTCCTGAAATAACAAATCCATCACGTTTTGTATCAAAAGTTCTAGATGCTTTTTCAGGTGTATCATTAAAATTTGATGACATTGCTCCCATAGCGTCAAATAAAAAACTCATTGTCCAATGTTCTTCTTCTGCCCCTCCAGCAAAAATAATATCTTGTTTTCCAATTTGGATTTGCTCATAAGCATTTCCAATACAATGAGCGCTTGTAGAGCATGCAGAACTAATACTATAATTAATTCCTTTTATTTTTGCTCCTGTTGCTAAGCATGCAGTTACTCCATTAGACATGGTTTTAACTACCATATAAGGACCCACTCGTCGAATACCTTTTTCTTTTAAAATATCAGTGCTATTAAGCATACTTTCTGTAGAAGTTCCACCAGCTCCAATAATTAATCCAGTACGTATATTTGAAACCTGATTTTCATCTAATTTTGCATCTTTAATAGCTTCTTGCATTGCTAACCAAGCATAAGCATGGCCATTAGCCATAAATCTAAATAATTTACGATCGATTAATTCTTCTACATTGATATTTATAGAGCCAGCTATTTGAGATCTTAAACCTCTATTTTTATATTCTTCTTGAAAAGTAATACCAGATTTTGAATTTTTTAAACTCTCAGAAACCTCTTTAACATTATTTCCAAGGCTTGAGACAATTCCCATTCCAGTTATAACAACCCTTCTCATATTAATATCCTATAATTTAAAAATTATCAGTTGTAACAAATAACCCGACCTTAAGATCCTTTGCTTGATATATAACTTTTCCATCAACCTGCATTGTCGCATCAGCTATACCCATAACTAATTTCCTCATAATAACTCTTTTTAAATCAATAAAATAAGTTATTTTTTTTGCTGTAGGTAAGACTTGTCCTGCAAATTTCACCTCACCACTTCCTAGAGCCCTACCTTTTCCTTGTCCACCTTTCCATCCTAAATAAAATCCAAGTAATTGCCACATAGCATCCAAACCGAGACATCCTGGCATTACTGGATCTAATTCAAAATGACAATTAAAAAACCATAGATCCTTTTTTATATCTAATTCAGCAATAATTTGTCCGTTATTATACTTTCCTCCATCTTCAGTGATGCTTTTAATTCTATCAAACATCAACATTGGAGGCAGTGGTAATCTAGCATTACCTTTCCCAAATAATTCACCTCGACCACAAGCCAATAATTCTTCATTTGTATAACTATTTTTTTTCATAAAACCTTCGAATTTTAATGATTATAATTAGCGCCTAATTAATTAATAATATGTTAAATTAACAAGCATATCTATACAGAATAATTACTAGGAATATATCACAATGAACGACCAAAAACTTACGGAATGGCGAAAACTTGCCATAAACCTAGAAGCTGAAATAAGCAAAGTTATTATTGGACAAGAAGGTCCCATTAGACTTATAACTAATGCTATATTTTCTAGAGGACATGTTCTTCTTGAAGGTGATGTTGGTGTTGGAAAAACAACACTCTTAAGAGCTTTCGCAAGAGCAATCGGTGGCGGATATGAAAGAATTGAAGGAACAATTGATTTAATGCCAAATGATTTGGTTTATCATACTTATTTAGGTGAAGATGGAAAACCTCATGTCAGTAATGGTCCTGTTTTAAAGTCTGGAGAAGATTTATCTATATTTTTCTTTAATGAAATAAATCGAGCTAGACCCCAAGTGCATTCATTACTTTTAAGAATAATGGCTGAAAAAACATTATCAGCATTTAATAAAGAATTTAAATTCCCTCATCTAATAGTTTTTGCTGATAGAAATCAAGTTGAAAAAGAAGAAACATTTGAAATTCCTTCAGCTGCACGTGATCGCTTTATGATGGAAATTCCAATTATTATTCCTCAAATAGATGGATTAATGAAAAACTTAATCTTCGATACAAAGTTTCATAATGCTGATGAGTTAATTAAAGAAATAAAACCAGATTTAATAAAATTTGATCAACTCAATCAAGTATCTGAAGGTATACAGGAAAAAATTAAAGCATCCAAAGCTCTTGAGGATTACTCATTAAATTTATGGAAATCAACTAAAAATCCTGAATTTTATAATATAAAAATTAGCGGAATTGATATGCAAAGATTGATTATTTCTGGAGCTAGTCCTAGAGGTATAAGTATGATGATAAAAGGAGCTAGAGTTAATGCATGGCTAAATAATAGAAACTCAGTATTACCTGAAGATATTCATGCTGTTTTCCATGAAACAATTGCTCATAGATTAGTATTTAATCCAGTTTACGAGCTTAGAAGAACTGAAATTTCAAGAGAACTTTCAAATGAAATACTTAATAAAGTTGCTGCTCCATAATGGGATACCAAACAGATATATTTGATTACCATATAAACTGGAAAACAAAAGGCCACCACCCTGGACAACACAAAAGTGATCAAAGAGGAATGGGGATTGAATTTGCGGGCCACTCGAATTTACTAGACTATCCTGACCCAAGAAGAATTGATATCAGACAATCAATGCGTGATCCTCTTGAACAAATCTATGTCAAAATATTTAATCAAAGAAGTGCAACTCCAATAATGATAATTACTGACCTTTCTTCTAGTATGAATTTTGGTGCTGAAAAAACAAAATTAAAATTTGCATCAGAAATTACTACAGTTATCTTAAATTCAGTTACAAGCAGAAAAGATGCTATAGGATTTATAGGTTTTAACGATTACACTGAAACAGAATGGTGGGCACCTTTGTCCTATAGGCCTCATAGAACCAAATTACTTATTGAGAAACTCAAAAATTATCAACCAAAAAATTCTGGTCATCAAGGAATTAAAAGAATTCCTCAAATACTCCCTAATGATCACACATTAGTTTTTTTGATATCTGATTTTCATATGCCAATTAATGATATTGAAGCAACTCTATCAAAATTAAATAAACATACAGTTGTTCCAATTATTATTTGGAACAAAAATGAATATGAGGGTTTGCCAGATTTTGGAATCATAACTATTAATGATTCAGAATCAGGGGAAGAGTCTACAATCTTCCTAAGAAAAAAATTAAAAAATAATATTATAAAAAAATTTTCAGATCGAAAAAAAGAACTTAAAAATATTTTTATGGAATATAATTCGCCACCTTTTTTTGTTGAAGATAGTTTTAATCCGCTTGATATGACTCAATACTTTAACGAACACTATCATGAATAAATCAATATTATTAATAATTATTTTAATATTCTTTTCAGGGCAAACATATAGCTATGAAGATCCAAAAAAATACCCGGATATTGATCCTAAATTTATAAGTTTAGAAATCAATGATCCAGAACAAAGAGTTGGTTACACAATTGGCGATATTATTAAAAGAGAAATAATATTTACAGTTAAAAAACCATACAAACTAATTGAAGAATCACTTCCAATTGTAGGATACGAAAAAAAATATCGCGGACAAGCTTTGGGAATATCTTTAACAAAAATTAATATTGAAAAAGAAATTGAAGAAACTAAAAGTAAATTTAAAATAAAACTTGAGTATCAAATATTCACTAATAATGTTGTTGCTAAACCTGCTTTTATAATTGCTGATTACTATAGATTAATTGACCCCAAGAACCCAAAAAAAGTAGTTAAATACAGAATACCAGAGCTTACCATCGCCGTCTCTCCAATTTCAATTTTTGGTCAAATTAAAATAGAAAATGATATGAGCCCACTCCGTGGACCATTTGAAATTGATATTAACTATCATATTAAAAATTTAAGATTTTCTGTTATAGGGTTAATATTTTGCATCATATTACTTCTATACATCTATAGCCAATTTTCTTTAATACCTGGACAAAACAAATTCTTTAGCCATATTTATAAAATAAATAGAAAAAATAAATATTTACAAAAAAATAATGAAAAATTTATTACTGATATTCATAATGCCTTTAACAAAACTATAAGCCAAACTTTATTTAAGAGTAATACGAATATTCTTTATAAAAAAAATGAAAAATTTAAATATATTGAAAAAGAATTAGATGTTTTTTTTAATCTATCTAGAAATATTTTTTTTGAACAAAATAAAAAATTAAATCATAAGGAAGTTCATAATTGGTTAGTGTTATTTTGCAAGCATTGTCGTATGTGTGAAAGAAAATTAATTGTTGATTCAAAAGATATAAGCACCTTAAGTTTCTAATGAATTTTATAACACCATGGGTTTTAATTTTTCTTCCATTAGCAATAGTCCCTTTGCTTATAGGTCAATCTAATCAAAATATTTACCCATGGAATAAAATGATTTTCCAAGATAGCTTATCAAAAATTATCAGTTTTCTTTTAAAGATTCTAAGTAGTTTAATAATTTGTCTCATTATTCTTGCTATAAGTGAACCTTATTCTAATCAAAAAATTATTTATAAAGTTGGTGAAGGAGCGCAAATTGGTTTAGTTTTAGACCGAAGTGCTTCTATGGATGAGCCTTTTTCTAGTGGTGATAATAATACTGTTGGAGAAACAAAATCAGCAGCTGCAAGTCGGCTCATAATTGATTTTTTTGAATCTAGATCGAATGATATGGTTGGAGTTATTACATTTAGTAATTCCGCTATGTACGTTCTTCCTTTAACACAGAATAAAGATGCCATTAAAGCTGCAGTAAACGCAACAGCAGGCAATGCCCTATTCCAAACTAATATTGGAGCAGGATTAACAAGTAGCGCAAAACTTTTTACTGATGTTGATGATTCAGGTTCAAGAGCCGTTATTCTTCTTTCTGACGGTGCAGGAAGAATTGATGCTAACACCCAACAAAAAATTAGAGATTGGTTTGATAGATTTCAAATAGGTATCTATTGGATTGTTCTAAAACAACAAGGTGGTTTTAGTATCTTTGATGAAAATTTTGTCCCAAGAGATGAAGAACAATTACCACCTCAAATTGAATTATATGAATACTTCAAAACTTTTAGATCACCATTTCATGCATATGAAGCAGAAGATCCAAAATCTCTTGCTCTAGCTATTAAAGATATTAATCTAAAAGAAAAAAAACCAATTAGATATGAAGAAATAATTCCTGGAACAAATCATTCTAAAAAATTACTAATCACTGCATTTTTTATGGCTTTATTATTACTTACTTTAAAATTAATTGAGGTAAAATCATTTAAATGAAAATTATAAGAATTTTTACTGTAAAAAAAATAACATGGCTCTTATATATTGCTTTATTCGGCTTCACTATTTTAAGTATTTATTCAATAATTAACTTTTATCAAATTAATAAATTTAATAAAGACATCAATAAAGGTATTACGCCTAATTTATTTAAACAAAGTTATGAAGCAAGATTCTCAACAGCTTTTTGGTTAGCAAAAAAAGAATATTTTAAAGAAGCAACAATTTTATTTAATAATCTACAAGAAGAAGCTAACAATAAATATAAATCAGCAATTCATTATAATATTGGCAACATTTTCTTTATAAGAGGTTTGAAAATAAATGGGACAAGCAATAGTACGGTAGTTCGTCAAGAAGCTGAATATCTTTTAATACAAGCTAAAAAGGCTTATATAAAATCAATTAAATTAGATAATACACACTGGGACGCTAAACATAATTTAGATAGATTGTTAACTATACTTCCTGATTCTCCCACACCAGGCGTTGGAGAATCTGACTCGCCAGGACTTATTATGGGAAATATCCCTATAGGTCTACCTTAAATCAAATGAAAGATTTTTTAAAAAAAATAATACTTAATAAAAATTTAGCTCTATTACAACTTACTTTATTATGTATTTTAATTGCGATATTTAATCCAAAAATAAAAGTTACTAGAAATATTTATAACTATATTTTTGTAGTTGATATTTCTCAAAGTATGATGACTCAAGATATAGAGATTAATGATCAAAATATTTCAAGACTAGATTATACAAAAAAAACTATAAAAAAAATCATAGGAAAATTACCTTGCAAAACTAAAGTTAGTATTGGTATGTTTGCAGGAGTTAGTGTTGCTGCAACTTATACACCAATTGAAGTATGTAATAATTTTAGTGCTATTAATAAAACTATTGATCATCTTGATTGGAGGTCTACGTGGTCGGGAAATACTCGCCTCCGAGAATCGATAGTTAATCTAGCAAGATTAATAAGAAGTTTTCCGGAATCAGCGCAAGTGGTTTTTTTTACAGATGGTGAAGAAGCTCCAAGATTACATCCATTTAACACTAGAGATCTAAATCAATTTCAAGGTGGGACTGATTGGTTATTTGTAGGCATTGGAAGTGATAAAGGCACACCAATACCAAAATATGATGCTGAAAATCAACTTATAGGTTTTTGGTCTAACGATAGCTTTGCACTCCAACCAGGTATTGCTCAAATTTCTGAATCAAACATTGGAACAAGGAATGATAGTGTTGCTAGTGGGGAAAATGATCGATATTTATCAAAACTTGATGAAAAATATTTAATATCTCTAGCAAAAATAATCAGAGGTGATTATATAAAAGGAGATAATATAAATAATATTATGTCTAAAATGAAAAAACAAAAAGCCGCTTGGAAAGATAAATCAGATTTTCAGCTAAGAAATATTTTTGCTCTTCTAGCTTTGATATTTTTTATAATGCGCTTCATAACATTTGATAAAATTAAAGCTTTATTAAAGATAAACAAATATGCCAAATCATGAGATAAAAATTCCAGGGCTTGATGTAATAATCGTCAGAGGCAACGATGCCGAAAATTTTCTTCAAGGCCAAATTACCAATGATATAAAGCTAATAGAAAAAGAGAATAAAGCAATTTATGCCGGTTATTGTAATCCCAAAGGGCGATTAATCGCATTCTTTTTAGTCATAAAAGTTTGGGGTAATTATTTTCTTTTTTGCCCATCATCAATTAGTGATGAAATTAGTACAAAACTGTCTATGTTTGTTTTAAGGTCACAAGTATCAATAGAAACAAGTGAGCTTTCTTATTTTAGTTTTTATGGTGGCACAAAAGCCGAAGAAGAATTCAAAAATATTTGGGGGGATGTTCCCTATCCAACAAACATAATGGAAACAGTCCAACATCCAAATGAACAAAATACAACAGGACTTTTGTCTATAACTAAATTACCAGGAGAAAATGGTCGATTCTTGGTGTTAGGTGAAGATGAGAATATGGAAATGCTATATGATGAAATTTTTCAAAACACAGATAGCCCTGACGAAAAATCTTGGAACGCTTCTGACATTGAAGCTAAAATTCCAAATATCTTTAAAGAAACTCAAGATAAATTTATTCCTCAATCACTAAACCTAGATTTAATAGATGCAATAAATTTTAAAAAAGGTTGTTATACAGGTCAAGAAATTGTCGCTAGAACTCATTACTTAGGAAAACCAAAACGAAGAATGTATTTAGGAGGCATTAATTCTCCTGAACCCTTTAAAATAGGAGATGAAATAACAGCAAATGGTGAGAAAGTTGGGCAAATAATCAATTTTTATAATAAAGATAATGATTTTTATCGAATATTGTTTGAAATACGAATCGAAAAAATTAATTTAGAATTAATATTAGGTAAAAATAAAATTATTATCGACCAAATAAATTAAATAAAAAAAACCAGCGCTATTTTTATAACTAACGCTGGCCTAAAAAAATATTAGGAGTATTTTTTTAGTAATTTATTTTTTCTTTATCCTTAATTAAATCTAAAGCTGAGCAAATTAAACTAAACCACTTGTTGTATGCTTCTGTATCAAGTTCATCTTTTAACATTCTTTCAGCCATGTCATCAAGATCATTAGTTAATTTTTTAACATATGATTTAATTAATTCTTTATTTCCTTTAATTAATATTACTTTTTCATTCATAATAAACATATTGTAAATGAGAATCATTCGCATTACAAGATAAATTTACAATTATTTTTTCTTATTAATTATTTGAAAGAAAATTTCATCTTTCTTAATCATACCTAACTCATCCCTTGCCCGCTCTTCAATAGCCTTAGTTCCCTTCTTTAAATCATTAACTTCAGCTATTAATGCATCATTTTGTTTTTTTAAATCTGCATTAATTTTCTGCTGCTCTTTAATTTGATTACTTTTTTCTAAAATACTTTTAAATCCGCCTTCAGCAAACCAAAGAGGATATTGAATTAATAAGATTAGTAGAAAAAAAATAAAAGTAAGTTTGCTCACTTAATTCTTATCAAAAGCTGATAAACCAGCATAATTTTCTTTATTGTTTAATAATTCTTCTATTCTTAATAATTGATTATATTTTGATATTCTTTCAGATCGAGACATAGAACCAGTCTTAATTTGCATTGCATTAAAAGCAACCGCAATATCTGCAATTATAGTATCTTCAGTCTCACCAGATCTATGAGAAATTACAGTAGAATAATTCGCATTCTTAGCTAAATTAATTGTTTTAAATGTTTCAGTTAATGTGCCTATTTGATTAACTTTAATTAAAATTGAATTTGCAATATTTTTATCAACGCCCTGTTGAAGTACTTTAGGATTAGTTGCAAATAAATCATCCCCAACAAGTTGAATATTTTTTCCGATCTTTTCAGTAAGCATAGTCCATCCATCCCAATCATTCTCACTCATTCCATCTTCAATACTAATAATCGGATATTTGTCACACAAAATATTAAGATAATCAACCATCTCATTTGAATTTAAAGTAAGATTTTCTGAAGCTAAATAGTATTTATTATTCTTAAAATATTCAGTGCTAGCACAATCTAAACCTAAAAAAACATCTTTAGCAGGCTCATAACCTGCACTCTCAATTGATTGCATTATAAGTTGTAATGCCTCTTCATTTGAATTTAAATTTGGAGCAAATCCACCCTCATCTCCAACAGTAGTAGTTAATTTTTTTTTACTTAAATTCAATTTAAGAGACTGAAAAATTTCTGCCCCACAACGAATAGCTTCAGAGAAATTCGGCCTTCCAGCTGGAATAATCATAAATTCTTGAATATCAATATTATTATCTGCATGAACCCCTCCATTAATAATATTCATCATTGGTGTTGGAAGTGAATAAGGGCCATTAGGATTTAAATACTCAAATAAATTCTTTTTTTGATTATTTGCAGCAGCATTTGCTACCGCCATAGATACAGCAAGTATGGAGTTAGCACCTAGATTCTTTTTATTATCAGTTCCATCAAGTAAAATCATAGCTTGATCAATATCAGCTTGTCCTTCAGCCTCCATGCCTTCAATTTCTTTAAAGATTTTTTTGTTAATATTATCAATTGCTTTTGTAACCCCTTTACCAAAATATTGAGTCTTATCTCCATCTCTTAACTCTATCGCTTCCTTACTTCCTGTAGACGCGCCTGAAGGAACAGCTGCTCGACCTAGCGTTCCATTTGAAAGCGTTACATCAACTTCAATAGTTGGATTTCCACGTGAATCGATAATCATTCGACCGTGAATTTTTTTTATTCTACTCATTTGGATTACCTTTAAGAAACACCTTTAGATTTAACAATTTGATCAAGCTCTTTAAGAGTTTCTAAAAGATTAACCATTTCATTCAAAGGAACCGCATTAGGACCATCTGACAAAGCTTCTTTTGGATTAGGATGTGTCTCCATAAAAATACCAGAAATTCCACAAGAAACTGCGGCTCTTGCAAGAAGAGGAACGAATTCACTTTGACCTCCACTTCGATCTCCTTTTCCGCCTGGTTGTTGAACTGAGTGAGTGGCATCAAACACAACTGGACATTTAGTTTTACGCATAATAGATAAGCTTCTCATGTCTGACACTAATGTATTATATCCAAATGAAGCGCCCCTCTCACAAACCATAATATTATCAATTCCACCATTAGCGTCTTTAGCTTTCTGAACTACGTTAATCATATCCTCGGGAGCTAAAAATTGACCTTTTTTAATATTAACAGGCTTACCTGATCTTGCGACAGCAGAAATAAAATCAGTTTGTCTGCATAAAAATGCAGGGGTTTGTAATACATCTACAATTTCAGCCACTGGCTTAACTTGTTCTTCAGTATGAATATCTGTTAACACAGATACATTTAATTGTTTTTTTACTGAATCTAAAATCCTCAACCCTTCCTCCACACCAAAACCTCTAAATGTTTTATTAGAGCTTCTATTAGCTTTATCAAAAGATGATTTAAAAATAAATGGGATGCCTAACTTATTTGTAATTTCTTTTAATTTTCCTGCGACATCAACAGTCATATTTTCTGACTCAATGACACAAGGGCCTGCAATTAAAAAAAGTGGTTGGTCTAATCCTGCATTAAAATCACATAATTTCATTTATCTACCTTTTAAATTTTGATATTTAAGGGATGCTTTTAAAAAAGATATAAACAATGGATGCCCTTGTTTTGGATTTGATGTAAATTCAGGATGAAACTGACAACCAAGAAACCATGGATGTTTAGCTAAAGGAAGTTCAATAATTTCACACAAATTCTCTGATGGTGTTCTTGCTGAAACTACTAACCCTGCATCAATAAGTCTATCAACATATTTATTATTGACTTCATACCTATGGCGATGTCTTTCATTCACTGTTTTTCCATAAATTTGATAAGCTAGGCTTTTACTTTTTACTGGAGCTTTTTGAGATCCAAGTCTCATTGTTCCACCCATATTAGAGTTTTCATCTCTAATCTCAACCTTTCCATCTTGCGTTTCCCATTCAGTTATCAATCCAACAACTGGATATTTTGTTTTATTGTTAAATTCTGAACTATTTGCACTATCTAATCCAGCTTTATTTCGAGCAAATTCAACAACTGCTAATTGCATTCCTAAACAAATACCTAAAAATGGTATTTTGTGTTCTCTTGCATATTTAATAGCACTAATTTTACCCTCTGTTCCTCTCTTACCAAAACCTCCTGGAATTAAAACTCCATCTATCTTATTTAATGCTTTAATACCTTTTTTTTCTATATCTTCTGAATCAAGATAATGAATTTTTACTTTAGCATTATTATGAATTCCCGCGTGAATAAGAGCTTCAGTTAATGACTTATAAGATTCAGTAAGATCAACATACTTTCCAACAAAAGCTATATTTATTTCATGAGTTGCTTTATCTAATAGTTTTGTAATTTTTTGCCATTGAAATAAATCGGCTTTTTTTGCTTTTATTTTAAGTTTATTACAAACAATTTCATCAATCATTTGAGCATGAAGCATCACTGGAATCTTATAAATAGAATCAGAATCGGTAGCTGAAATAACTGCTTTTGGTGCAACATTAGTAAATAAAGCAATTTTTTGTCTTTCTTCTTCTGGAAGAGCTTTTTCTGATCTACAAATAAGTATATCTGGCTGTATACCTATTTGCCTAAGTTCTTTTACTGAATGCTGAGTAGGTTTTGTTTTTAATTCTCCAGCTGTAGCAATCCAAGGTAAAAGTGTAAGATGTATATAGCATGCACTTTCTCTACCCCCTTCAAAACCCATTTGACGTATAGCTTCTAAAAAAGGAAGTGATTCAATATCACCCACAGTACCGCCAACTTCTATAATAGCTATATCAGATTTTTCTGATCCTTCGCGAATATGTAATTTAATTTGATCTGTTATATGTGGAATAACTTGAACAGTTTTTCCTAAATATTCCCCTCGACGTTCTTTCTTAATTACACTGTCATAAATTTGTCCAGTCGTAAAATTATTATTTTTTGTCATTTTTGAAGAAATAAATCTTTCATAATGACCAAGATCTAAATCTGTTTCAGCACCATCATCGGTTACAAAAACTTCTCCATGTTGAAATGGACTCATTGTGCCTGGATCTACATTTATATATGGATCAAGCTTTAACATGGTTACATTAAGATTTCGTGATTCAAGAATGGCACCTAAACTTGCGGCAGTAATCCCTTTTCCTAAAGAAGAAACTACACCGCCAGTTACAAAAACATATTTAGTCATTTTAATAGCCATCTTAAAAAATTGCTGACGGGATAATATTTTACTTCAAACCGATTAGTCCTACAATAAATAGTTTTATTCTTTTGTCCATCGACTATAAGTTTTAAAACGTTTTATAACTTCAGACATTTGTTCTTCATTTAATAAATTAGGCTCTCCAAGTTTTTTTGCTTCAATATATAAATGACATAAATGTTCAATTTCTTCTGCTATTTGTAATGCTTCCTTAAGATTTTCTCCTATAGCAACCAAACCATGATTAGCAATTAAACATGCTTTTCTATCATCTAATGCGCCAATAATATTATCTGATAATTTCTGAGTTCCAAACATTGCGTAAGGTGCGCATCTAACCGAATCACCACCGGCAACAGCAATCATATAATGAAATGGGGGTATTTCTTTATTAAAAAGACTTACACTACTTGCATAAATTGAATGTGTATGAACAACTGCTCCCACTTCCTCTCTATTAGACATAATATCTTGATGAAAACGCCACTCACTTGAAGGTTTTAAATTAAATTTAGATTCAACGATATTTCCTGAAAAATCCATTCTAACCATTTTGTCTGCTGATAAATTTTCTGTATCAACTCCACTAGGTGTGATTAGAAAAGTATTGCCATCGCGACAACTACAATTTCCTGTTGCTCCATGATTTAATCCCATTTCCTGAAGCTTTAATGCGCTACTAGCTAATAAAGAAGTTAATTCTTTTTTATCGGTCATTTTAAAACCTTCCCAATCTCTATTGGATTATAAATACCTTTTTCACAAATTATTTTACCAATATATTTCGAAGGTGTAATATCAAAGGCAGGATTATATGCTGAAGAATAACCTATTTGAACCTCAGTAATTTTATTTGAAGAGTTCATACCTTGTACTTTTAAAATTTCATTTTCATCTCTACATTCAATATCAAATAAATTATTCTCACCATGATAGTTCGGATCTACTGTATTTATAGGTGCAGCAACATAAAAAGGTATTTTATGTGCTTGTGCAGATAAAGCTTTTAAATAGGTTCCGATTTTATTACAAACATTTCCATCTGTAGAAATACGATCTGCACCAACAATAACTAAATCAACCTCTCCTCTTTGCATTAATAAACCACCAGCATTATCAGTAATAATTGTATGTGGAATATTTACCTGACTAAGCTCCCAAGCAGTGAGGTTCATACCCTGATTTCTTGGTCTCGTCTCATCAACCCAAACATGAATATTTAATCCCTCATCAAAAGCTTTATAAATTGGGCTTAATGCAGTGCCATGATCAATTGTAGCAAGCCATCCTGCATTACAATGAGTTAAAATATTAATTTGAGGCTTATTAACTTTTTGAATTAATTTAAATCCAAATTCTCCTATTCTACGATTAGTTTCTATATCTTGATCTGCCAATTTATTAGCTAACTTCCATGCCATTGAAACCCTATTATCTATTGACTCTCTTTTTAATTTCTCATATACAAAGTTAACTGCCCAAGATAAATTAACAGCGGTAGGTCTAGATTCCACTAATTTTCTTGTTGCATCTTTTAATGATTGCTCATCAGAATCTTCCATTAATGCAATTGCTATTCCATATGCTGCTGTAACACCTATTAAAGGAGCTCCACGAACTCTCATAGATTTTATTGCCTCTACAATCTCATTTAGGCTTCTTAGACGCCTTAATTTAAATTCAAATGGAAGAAATGTTTGATCAATTATAGTAACCTCTGAGAGGGCTTTATTTGGCCAAATAGTCCTATATTGCTTCCCCTCTACCAACATGAATTTAATCTCCTAAAATTTAATAAAAAAGTGTCCACAATATCTGTGGATAACATTGTGAATTAATGTAGTATAAAAATGCAACCTATGAATTTTAAAGGATTTTTTTTAAACGCTTAATTTTTAATCGTATTAAAAATCTTTTAAAATCAATAACTTACTGTATGTCATTGAGATTACTCATTTTTTTAAAAAAAGTTAAAGTAACTGTTGAGGTCATGTGTATAACTTAGCTAATTTTAGGATGCCCTCTATTGTATTATTCCTTATAATATCAACTGTTTTTAAAGATTTAATCCTCTTAAATAACAAAAAAACTCAACAATTTTTTTCAGTAAGAATTCTAAAATAATAATTAAATATCAACCCACATCATTTTTAGATAGTTTAGCTTGAATTCTAATATCTTCCCCAATATTTCTAAAATCTACTACTGAAAGTTTAATTTTATTTTTCATATTTTTTAAAATTGGAGCATTAAACATACTGTTAGCACCCCCACCCATGATATATGGAGCCATATAAGTAATTATCTCATCTAAAAGGCCTAGCTTTAATAGTTCACCATTTAATTCTGGCCCAGCTTCAACTAATAACTCATTTATTTCTATCTTATTTAAATATCCCATAAGCTCTATAAGATCAATCTTATTATTAAATAATGATAATTTTTTTAGCTTCGCTTTAGTTTTTTTTAATCTTGTTAGATTTAAATTTTGATCTTTTCCATAAATAACCATAACATTATTTTGTTGTAATATTTTTGCGTCAGGATTGATTCTTAAATAACTATCTAAAATTATTCTTAAAGGCTGATTTTTAGAAGAGATATCTCTAATTGATAAGCTTGGGTCATCAATATTAATTGTTCCTTTTCCAGTTAATATTGCACATGATTTTAATCTCCATTTCTGAACATCTACTCGAGATGATTTTGAAGTTATCCAACGACTTTTCCCATTCTGAAGGCTTGTTTTACCATCCAGAGATACGGCAATTTTTGATCTAATATATGGCCTTGAGTTTATCATTCTATTAATAAATCCTAAATTAAGTTTTTTAGCTTCTTCCTCCATAATTCCTAAAATAACATTTAAGCCATTCTTTTTTAAGTAATCAATACCTGAACCACTCACTAATGGATTTGGATCAGTCATAGCTATATAAACATTTATAATGCCTGAAGAAACAATACTCTTAACACAAGGGGGTGTTTTACCTTGATGGCTACATGGTTCTAAAGTGACATATAAATCAGCGCCTTTAGCTAAAGCTCCGGCTTCTTTAAGAGATATTATTTCAGCATGATCTTGACCAGAAATTTTATGAAATCCTTTTCCTACTATTTTTTCATTCTTTACTATAATTGCACCTACTGAAGGATTTGGTCGAGCTTTACCTTGGCTTTTCTTTGCAAGAGATAAAGCCTTAGCCATAAATTTGAAATTTATTTTATCATTCAAGTTTTTAATCTAGATCTTTAATAGCGTCATTAAAATCTTCTACATCTGAAAAACTTCTATAAACAGATGCAAATCGAATATAAGCCACTTTATCCAATTTTTTTAATTCGTACATAACACTTTCCCCTAAATCTCTGGAATTTATTTCTCTTTCGCCATTTGCTAGAACTTTTGACAAGATATCTTCAACCGCCTTATCAATATATTCAACAGGGACAGATCTTTTGTGAAGTGCGCGAGTTAAAGAATGTAATAACTTTTCACGATTAAACTCTTCTCTTTTTCCATCTTGTTTAACTACATGAGGAAGTGTTAACTCGGCATGCTCATATGTAGTAAATCTTTTTTGACAAGCTTTACATTCTCGACGTCGACGGATTGTAGTTCCTTCATCATTCACTCGGGAATCAATAACTTGAGTATCATCATCTCTACAAAATAGACATTTCATAATAAAAAATCATTTTCCATAAACTGGAAACTTCTTAGTTAAAATATTTACTTTTTCTCTTACCTTTGCAATATTGGTTTCATTTTTAGGACTATCTAAAACATCGGCAATATATTCACCGACTAATGCAGCCTCTTCTTCTTTAAACCCTCTGGTTGTTATAGCTGGAGTTCCAAGTCTAATTCCAGATGTTACAAATGGGCTTTCAGGATCATTAGGAATTGAATTCTTATTAATAGTAATATGGGTTTGCCCTAATAATATATCAGCAGCTTTACCAGTTAAATTTTGAGGTCGTAAATCTACTAAAAAAACATGTGATTCTGTTCTTCCTGAAATAATTTTATAACCTCTAGATTGAAGCTTCTCGACCATAGCTTGAGCATTATTAATTACTTGAGTTTGATATATTTTAAACTCTGGTTTAAGCGCCTCACCAAATGCAATTGCTTTTCCAGCTATTACATGCATCAATGGTCCCCCCTGTAATGCAGGAAAAACATATGAATTAATTATTTTCTCGAACTCCGGCTTAGCTATAATAAATCCACCTCGAGGCCCGCGAAGAGACTTATGTGTAGTAGAAGTAACAAAATCAGCATAAGGTACCGGGTTTGGATAAACACCTGCAGCAACTAAGCCAGAATAATGTGCAATATCTACCATAAAAAAAGCTCCTACTTTTTTTGCAATTTGACTCATTCTTTCCCAATCAAAACGTAATGCATATGCTGATGCACCTCCAATAATTAATTTTGGTTTTGTTTGGATAGCTAATTTTTCCATTTCATCGTAATCAATTTCTTCATTATCATTAAGCCCGTAAGCAACAACCTTAAATAACTTTCCTGATAAATTAGCTGGTGAGCCATGAGTTAAATGCCCACCGTGGCCTAAATTCATACCCATTATTGTGTCGCCTGGTTTAAGTACAGCAAAATAAACTGCTTGATTAGCTTGACTTCCAGAATGCGGTTGAACATTAACATATGTCGCACCATAGAGTTTTTTTAACCTATCAATAGCTAACTGTTCAACTTCATCAATAAATTCACAACCACCATAAAATCTTTTACCAATATAACCTTCAGCGTATTTATTAGTTAATTGTGAACCTTGAGCCTCCATTACAGCTGGACTTGTATAATTTTCAGATGCAATTAACTCTATATGATCTTCTTGACGACTATTTTCATTAATAATTTGCTGCCAAATTTTTGGATCTACTTTCTTAAGTGAGTCAAATTTATTAAACATAGATATAATCATTCATTAAAATTTAAAGATCCCTCATTTTACCATGGCTAAGATAATATTCTCTCATTCAGATAAGCAAAAGAAATCAATAAGATTGACTTTAAAACTTCCGTTATAATCAAAGTAATAAATTTAAAATAAGGAAATAAAATGCGCTGGACAGATAGTCTTGAAATTGCAGAAATGCTTTATGATAAAAATCCAGAACTTGATCCTAAAACAATAAGGTTTACAGATTTACGTCAATGGGTCTTAGATCTTGAAGGTTTTGATGATGATCCTGAAAAATGTGGTGAACGTATTTTAGAAGCTATACAGTTGGCTTGGATTGATGAATACAAATAAAGAATTACCTGAAAAAAATATTTTTAAAGCCTATGATATTCGAGGTATAGTAGGTAAATCACTAGATGATAATACTATAATTCAAATTGGTCGATCAATTGGAAGTGAAGCGCTAATTCAAAACCAAAAAGATGTATGTGTAGGTTTCGATGGTCGACTCTCTAGCCCTCATTTATTTTCTTTATTAACTGAAGGATTAATTTCTACTGGAATTAATGTTATTAATATAGGTTTGGTAACAACCCCAATGCTATATTTTAGTACCTATCAGCTTAATACAAAATCTGGAATTATGATTACCGGAAGCCATAATCCCCCAGAATATAATGGCTTTAAAATTGTAATTAACGATAAAACTTTATCTTCTAATGATATTCAAAATTTATATCAAAGAATTGTTAAAAAAGAATATTTAACAGGTAAAGGAAAAATATCAACTGCAGATATTAAATCTTCTTATATTAAAAAAATTTGTAGTGATATAAATTTAGCAAGGCCTATAAAAATTGCAATTGATTGTGGAAATGGAGCTGCAAGTGTTTGTGCTGAAGAATTATATAATGGGATAGGGGCTAAAGTTGAATCTCTTTTTTGTAATGTTGATGGGAATTTTCCTAATCATCACCCAGATCCATCTAATCTTACAAATCTAATTGACCTTCAAAAAATATTATTAACTGGAAATAGTGAATTAGGCTTAGCTTTTGATGGAGATGGCGATCGTTTGGGAGTAGTAACAAAAAAAGGAGAAATAATTTTCCCAGATCGGCAACTTTTATTGTTTGCAGAAGATGTTTTAAAGAAAAACCCTGGGGCATCTATTATTTTTGATGTTAAATCTACTAGATATTTATTCGACTGGATTAAAGATCGTGGTGGTATTCCAATCATATGGAAAACCGGTCACTCTCTAATTAAATCGAAAATGAAAGAATCAAAATCTATTTTAGCTGGGGAAATGAGTGGGCACATATTCTTTAATGATCGTTGGTTTGGGTTTGATGATGGTTTATATACCGGAGCTCGTTTATTAGAAATCTTAAGCTACTTTAAAAACCCTTCAGAAATATTAGAGGCACTTCCTAAAGGGTTTAGTACTCCTGAGTTAAGTATTAAATTAAATGAAGGAGAACAACATAACATCATTAAAATATTACAAAATGAAGCAAAATTCCAAAATGCAAATGAAATAATTAAAATCGATGGTTTGCGTGTTGAGTATGATCACGGTTTTGGTTTAATGAGAGCATCTAATACAACACCATCAATAATTTTACGATTTGAAGCAAATTCAAATGAAAATTTACAATTAATACAAAAAGAATTTAAAGCAGAATTAAAAAATCATGTCCCTCAAAAAAGCATTCCTTTTTAATAAAACTAACTTAATCCTGATGTTTTACAAGCTTTTCTTTGATATAAATCATAGATAGTATTTTTATTAATTTTTTCCCATTCCCATGGTGTACCTTTTGAAAAAATTCGTTCCCCTTTAGCCATATTTTCTTCATAAACTGAATAGGCCATAATTCTAATTTGTAAGTTTTTACAATCAAACTCAGCATAGCTTTTAACTGATAAGTATAAATAGTTAGCAGCTTCCTGTGTATCAACAAAATCTTCGATTGTCCATAGTCTCAATTTAGAATATTTTTCATTTACTTTTATATTAGAAAGATCTGCAAAATATTTTGATTTGGAATCAGAAGATTTAAAAATTAAAGTCCATTCAGCTAGCGCTAAATTCGACATTAATAAAAGAAAAAAAATAAAATGCTTTTTCATAAATATATATTCTAAAGCAAATAAAAAAAGCCCGACAAAAAAATCGGGCTTTTTCCTTAGAACAAATAAAATTACTTGTTCATTACATACATGGTTACTTCAAAACCGAAACGCATTTCAGTTGCTTGAGGTTGTGTCCACATAGTATTTCTCCTTGTTTATGGTTAATAAAAATTTCATTAAACATAAAGCAGTTCATTGAAGATGTAGTTACGAGAACTACAAAGGTTCAATTTGAGATTTACAGTAACAATATTAATTCCTGATGCTTAATTAGCATATGATGATGAGCATGAAGATTAT
>ERZ1046876.806-NODE-806-length-22579-cov-7.201518_pt1 | contig 22579 bp, 6 predicted proteins | sample MGYA00383094_ERZ1046876 | MGnify/ENA primary metagenome ERZ1046876 (study PRJEB29581, sample SAMEA5548364) | metagenome | biome: marine; feature: coastal; material: water | depth 50 m | study: Short-term variability in the microbial, nano- and picoplankton dynamics...
TGTATTACCCAAACTCATACAAGCCAAAACCTCTACAAAAAAGAATTTTCATACCTTACTTCCAGGATTGTATTACATTCGTGAAAGACTTTTTTCAATTAGAACTTAAGATTAAATTCACTGACTCCATTAAAAATTGGGCAAGACAAGGAAAAAATTCTAATGAATTTTTAATAAACAACATAGAATCTAATTTTATAAATATTGATTTTTCATGCATAAAAGATTATGATATAATTGTGTTTAAGCCTACTTTAGATAGAGTATTTCATTTGGGTATATACCTAGGTGATAATACCATGTACCACCACCCTATTTACGGCTACCCTAAGAAAGAATTATTTCTACCTGAACACTCGAATAAAGTGTATAAAGTATATAGGTATAAGGATTTATGAAGAAATTTATATTGCATGGTGAGTTAAGTGATTTATTTACCGAAAACATTTATTTAGATGCGTTAACCCCCAACGATGCAATCATGGGGCTGTGTGTAAACTTTCCTAAGTTTAAGCAATATTTTATTCAAAAATCTGAAGTCGGTGTAGATTTTCAATTTGTCGATTCAAAAGATAAAACTTACGAGCGTTTTTGTGGAAACATTTTATTAAAAGAAAAAGAATACCATATTATACCCTCGCCCCAAGGAAAGGCTGGAGCGGCGGGAATGGTAGGAAATTTTGCCATGAATTTTGGTATGTCGTATGGTTTGCAAAAATTAGCTGATAAGTTAAATTTTACAGAAGAAGAAAACGTGCCAGAGTATGAAATTATACAAACAAATTCATTCTTATATACAGATAACGAAAATCGAGCAGAGCAAGGTACACCAGTGCCAATAGTCTATGGACAGCTCAGGGTAGGAACTAAAGTAATCCATTCTAGTGTTGAGAATTATGATTTTGATTATAAAAACATGGTCATATACAATTCTGACAATATTGTTAATGCTGATCTAATCATTAATAGCACACCATCTAATGATGATTTAAGAAATTTTAGTGTAGAAGACCAAGTTAATTCGTACAGTGTAAGTGATAAACGTAGGTTGAGTTTTGGGGGGGAAAACGGAGCAAAATCTTTTAGTCCAGATATAAATAACGAGTCTTATAGCGAGGGTTACAAGAATGAAGGTTACTGGTCTGGAGGGCGTAAAGTTTATGGGCCTTCTGCTAAAAAAGCTATACGTAGACACAATAGTGGATCCACAGTACCAGAAAGTAATACAGTTAGACCCTTTGTTTTTCCTCGAGGAGGAATGGATGGTTCAATGCGTCCCAGCTCTAGCAAAGTTGATTGCGTTACTTTAGGAGGAAAGCCGATAGCTTTTAAAGGAAGCTCGCCTTTAAAAGTTGGTGATAGAGGTAATTATCAAAAACTAGAATCGATAGGTTTGTATAAAAGCTTAGAAATTTTATCAGAAGGCCCGATTGCGGGGCTTGCATTACCCATAGGAGACGGTTCTAAGGATAATGGCCAAGTTACTTTTCCTGAGCGAGCTACAAGCAGTTTATTGCAAGGCTTTAAGGCTCAACTGGGTCCGTTATCTTATTATGATTATTTTGATGATCGAGAATACACCTTAAACGACAAAACCGACCCTAAAGAAGATGGAGAAATTACTATTGTTAGCCCAGGCCAAAAATACAGAAATTTAAATAATGATTTATTAAATGGACTTTTTAATATTCAAGCTAACTCAGAAGAAATTAATGACCATGGATTATCCATAATCGTCGACCAACCGTCTGTGTCTTACAGAGCAGCATTAGGTTCAAGCACATTTGATGCTGACCCACTACATGTTCAAAAAGAAAATAGTGGCGGAGTGTATTCTAGATACACATCAACCAACCGTATGTTCACTCTGGATGCTTATGATGAACATAAGTTATCCTTAAACATGAACAAAGATCCAAACCAAGGAGGAATCTTTGATGAGTATAGAGATGCAGGTAAAATTGATTTATCGTTATTAACTGATAACGTTTCTCTAGATATGAATCTAAGGGCTTTTGATGGCTTTAGAAACAGGGATGAATTAGAGTATTTTGACGGCGAGGGTTATAACAATAAAGTCTTTGAGGTGCAAATCAACCCTTACTCCAGACCGCTTAACTTCTCAGCCAATACTTCACCCGTTTTACCGAGTGATGAAATAGGTCAATGTAAAGCTACTGTCTCTGATTTGGCGTCAATTCTTGATATAGGTAACCCTCAATCTCAGGTAGATAGTTCTATTGATTCTTATGGTTCAGATTTAAGGCAGTATGGTGATACTCGAACATATGAAGATCTACCTGTTGTTATTGAAAATTCTGAATTTGTAGATTCGTTTAGGCCAGACAATAAAGTTGATGCATTTGGTGATCCTCTAACGTTTGATAAAATGGCTAGGATATACTTAGATACCAATAAAAAAGGTGTCACTGATCAGCTCTACAAGTATCAAGATTTAAGTGTGCGTCTGCATGTGGCAAACCTAACAAGAAAAGATGGTAACTTTTTCCAACCAGCTGTAAATGCTAGACCTGGTGCTAGTCAATTTACCAAAATCGGTTACGATTACCTAACGAAAGAAGTTCCTCTTTTCTTGAGTTTAACTTTAGATGAATACATTTCCTGTGCAAACATAGACGAAAAATGGAATGGCTGGACAAATTGGCAGGTTAGAAAAAAAGTAGACGGAAACTGGACCTATCAACCAATAGGAGCAGGTACAGATAACCAAGGTAACTCATTAGAGTATAGACACCTCAGGAAGTATCCCGCACCTGACAGTGTAAATAAGCAAGAGTGGAGTCGTTTTGGTAATTATTTTTCTGGAAGTCCAGACTCTTTACCTATTTCATATGTGCATTATGGTAAAGGCAGTTCCGATGAAGATGTTGTGAGTAATGGAGCGAAAATTGTTGAAGCTTCTGCTATTTACAACCCATTGGTCGACCAAGTGCCCGACATAAATCCAAGCAATTATCAAGAATATCAATCGTTTAATACTCCCTACGAACAGGGAGATAGAGTTACTTTTTCTTTGGATACATTTACTAACATGTTAGGCTTCGAAAATAACATTGAAGTTCTTGCTAAATTTCCCGAACAGAATAATATATATGAAGAAGTACTCTGGGGTCCAAATGATCAATTAATTATTGAGGGTAGTCATTCTGGTTATAAATTCTTTAAGCAAGAAGTAGATGATGGGTCTTTAGGTTTCAAGGAGTATCCCTGGGTATTTGAATGTATATCTGGATACAATTCACCATTACGAAATCTTCCTACTCACGAATATTTTGTTAACTATAATCAGTACTCTGATTATTATCCAGGAGATTTAGTAAAACGAGGTCTTGATTATTATAAAGTTATAGAAAACAAAATTGGCTTACCCTTCGATGAAGGAACGATTGATGCACACGTACCTAGCGGTAGTATGAAAGACTGGACTGGAAATTATACTTTTGCCATCGGTCAAAGCTTTAAGATAGTAGATGGCCTTAATGGTCAAGGAATGCATGATGGTGATGATTTTGCTGGTTGGGTCTTTGAGTCGAAGTATGAAAATATTTGCTGGGGATGCGAACAAGTAGTTCAATGGAACCCCAATATTATTTTTAATTATAATCCATTTATACCATCTTACGTCAAGGACTCTAATTCTGACACTAATTGTAATATATTTAAATTAACAAAACAAACTTTTTTAGGTGATGACCCAGCTACTGGAGATGCTGATTCAGCGTGGCAACCATTCGAATGTGATACTATAAATTTTTATGATAGCGAAAAATGGTCTTTCTACCCCTCTGAGTTTGAGCAAGTTGATGGACGAACTCAATGGATTGTACCTACAGAGTTCGAGCCTTATATTACCGAACCAGTAAGCATTACTAACACAGAAGTTTGGAAAATTCAACACATGCAAAATGTTGCTCCACCTCAAGAATATAGTGAATGGAGTAAGACTGAGAGTTATCAAGAAAGGGAATATGTTATTTATGGCGGTAAATTTTATCGAGCTAAAAATGATGTTAAAAATCCATGGCAAAAGCCCGAATATTCCACCTCATTAACTAACATGTTACCAGAACATGTCATGCATAAAGCTTTGGGTTATTCAGCCGACTACCTAAGTAATCGAGGTGAACCATCCCAACAAGTAATTAAAGATTTATTGGGTTCAGATTTTCAAATTGAAGAAGCTAAATCATTACCGCACTGGTTTGGATCATCTGACAGAACAGTCGAGATTACGAATGATAGAATTGCAGCTTATTTTAAAAACGGTGGCGCAAAACTTAAACTTCTTGATTCCTTTTCGTTTAAATCTGTAGAGTCATACCCCGAATGGCAAGACAATATAGCTTACCAAGGGTTTTACTATTTTCAAGATTTTTTTACTTATCACAAAACTAAAACTACCGCAATTGTAGCTGATAGTAACGTTGAATTTGAAGATCATTGGTTATTTAATGTCGTTTACGAGGATGACGGAGAAGATGTTTATGGGTTGCACAGAACAACTCGACCAAACTCAGATTACTTCGGGTATAACCGTGATACTACACCAGAAGAAAAAGATGATATTAATATGGAAATTTCAACTTATTTCCTTCAAACATATTCTGATGACTGGGGTCAGCCTGCCTGGAATGGTATGGAAGATTATTACTATACTGATAAAGATTTACTAGACTATCAAGCAGGGAGATCTGACCGAGCTCCCAGGTTGGCAAACTTAAAGTGGATTGCTGAAAGTATAGACTTAAATCACTTTAATCGATTCACTAGTAGCACATGGAAGGGTAAATTTTTAAATGAGGGTTTAGTTGTCGTTAAACGAGAACATTCATTGGTTGAATTCACAGCCCAACAGCAGAAACTTGCTGACAATGCTTGGATAAATCACACCAAGACTTATTGCAGACACTATACAAATGTTCAAATTAACAAGTCTCATGTCGTGGTTCGTTATAACGGTAGATTGTTTAAATTGAAAGATGGAGAGTCAGTAGATCCAGAGGAAAAAAACTTTTTATACGATGTTAACACAGATCAGCGTACTATATACAAAAAAACTTTTTACTCGAACAATGGCTACAACGGAAATAAAGATGTAACATTATTTAGTGGAGATAAGACCATCAAGGGTCGACGCGTTAAATGTCCTACAGCATGTAATGATGCTTATTATAATGGAGGTATGAGCTTTAACGACCCTGAATCACCTCAAACTTTGGGGACCAAGCCTATTCGTACTGTTAACGGAGACGAAACGATAGACATGACTTTAAGGCCGGCAGTAACAGCGTTAGCAACAAGCTTATTTGATGATGTTGTGAACCAAATCGAAGGCGGTGGTGAAGTTACCGTAACTTCTAATATTAGTCCGAACGACTTAGTCACAAGCTCTCCTATTGATACTTATACAACTCCTCTCTCTGTTACTCGACGTACTTTTGATCCTCCGATAGATGTCAATGGATTATTGAATTCAAAATGGATTGAAATCCCATTAAGCTTAACTCCTGATCGGGACCCAGATAATTGGGAATCAAATATATTATGGAAACAAGCTGAAATTGAAGAAGAAGAAGATAGTTTTCGACCAGGAGATTACAATGTAGATTTTGATTTTCAAGGTTTTGCTGTAGATAAAAATGTCGTAGCTTTAATGCCTGACCCTCCTCCAGGAGGAGGTAAGGTCGGTGTTGTTGGTAGGTTATTTGGTAAGGGGAAAAAAATCAATGACATATACCAGTCCCCTAAGCACCGTATTAAATATACCGAACCCGAATGGACAAGGTTAGCTAACGGTGTTTCAAAGAATGTTTCAATTTCTAAATTAATTAGAGAAGTATATTTATCTCGATCCGTAGTATACGAAAAATCAGTCACGATCTATAAAACATTCGGAAGAAAGAAGAATGCGCTTGAGTACCAAACCTTTAGTAGCATACCCTGCTATGCTAATACTGGAGAAAAATTTAATGAATATATTTTAAGTCAATTTAAAAAAACAATAGAGGCTAACGGTGATACATTTATAATTGATCAAGCAATGACCAATAAGGAAGCTAGGGTTGGTAACTCTAGAATTAGATCTAATACAGTGTCTAGCTCTGCTCAAGTGCAAGCGTTGCAATCTCGAAGCTACCAAACTTTGCGTACTCGTTTTTTGCTTTTTAACATAGGCGTCGGAGGGTTAAATATGCCTTTAAATCCATCTAATAAAGAAGAAGAATTCATACAAGACTATTTATATGGAACAGAGAACTCTGGTTTTCCTGCATACATGTTACAATCTCATGAATTTGACAGTAGTAGAAATGGATATTTTGGTCGTTCGTTAAAAACTTTCAAGAATATACAATTTCTTAATTTAGGGTATGCTCCTGGTGATTTTTCAGATGACCGTACCGGTTTTTATGAATCAACCTTTAGTCCACGAGCGACAGTTTATGTCTTACGTAAACGTAATGATGGTTCAGTTTCTATACTACCTACCAGTATTGAAGCTTTTGCTCAAACTGATAATTCTCATGGTATTATTCAGAATATTTTTTTATTAAATACTCCAAAAAAATGTGTATATGACCCATTTGCTTTTGGCTGGACATACATATCTCCTACATCTGCAGCCTCGCTAAAGCCGAGTGTTATTCTGGGTAATGATATGTATCAAGACATAGGTTTTTTCGTTTCGATAGATTCTACGATTGGCAATTATCCGACTAAATGTAAAATTGAAGATGGCAAAGTTACTTCTATTGTTGTAAACAATTTCTATGATGCTCCTAATTCTGGTGAAACAGGTTTAAAGTATGGCTGGGCATCACACGTCGAAAATGATAACCCTGATTTTCGTACCCCTTTAGGTTTATATAGCGATAATTCGATACAGTCAATAACTGTTTTGAATAGTTCTCGAAATGCTAAAGTTCAAGCTGTCGGAGAAGTTTTAGATTCAAACAGTATTAGCTTTATAGACAAACAAAGGTATCTAGCTAGCAATAAGAACTCTCGATTTATTCGTACAGGTAGGGTTAAAGAGTTCGACATTATTGATAGCGGGTCTGGATATAACACTGTGTTTGTTAATGGATATATATTGCCATTAATTAATATACTAAAAAGCCTACAAACCGACTCTCTTGAGAGGGGTTATAAGCCAGGATTATTGGCTTTAGTATATGGTTTACCTGCTAGTAAATTTGAAAACACTAACATTAGTGTAAGTCAGTTAGTCTCTTATGTCAAAGTTAAAGTCCAATTTCAAGTTGCTAGTACAGGTAAAATAGAGAATGATCGATCAAACTTTAATTCAGCATTACCAAATGGATACGCAATCTTAAATCCAGGCTTAGGCTTTTCTGTTCCTGACCGAATTATTTTCTTAAACAAAGATTATCATTACCCAATAAATGATGATATGAGCGACGATGAAAAAGATTTTAATATAAAAATGAGACTTAGAATGGATCACCTCAGGAGTCGATTAAGCTCAGAGAAACCTAAGATATTTACATCCGATCAATCTGCATCACTAAACCCCGATCATGACCTCAAGAAACAACCTCTTATTTTAAATGCTACTCCTGAGAATGGATCGATTAGATTTATCAATCAAAAGCAATCAGGTAAAGGATTCCTTCCTTTTGATAGGATACCTGATCCTTTTGAAAAATTATCTGAATTCTTACCTACTTTTGCTCTTACTTTTAACAATGGATCTCTGGTTTCTGCTTTTTTAAATTTTAGTAATAATCTAACATCTTTCTCTCCCTCAGACACTGATGTCTCAGTTGTTATATCTAACCCTAGATTATTAACTAAAGATATGTCCTCAAATGATCCTAATTCAGATCCTTTTGCTAAGTTTAGGTCTATTTATCTTGATGATATTCCCATTAGAGATCATACTCATAGATTTAATTTCTCAAAGTTTCATTTTGATTTGAGGGTAGGTAACTTTAAAAATCATGATACAGAATATAATATCCCAAGAATATTAGATGATGATGTGAGGTTGCCTTTAATTTCTGATGAATTTAAAATTCCTGCATATACTAAATTTTTAAACTCTCCCTTGTATGGGCCAAGAAATGAGGGTGATAAAGATTATTTCATTACTCATACGATCAAAAACCCACAAGTGACTAATGTATCTATTTCTATTAAAATTAACAAATTACATTACATTTATGAAGGGGATGAGTCAGTTGTATATTTAAATTTAATACCTATTCTAGGCATGGTATTTGGCTGGATGGTTGGTAAATATTTAGCGGAACAAATAAAAGAATTTATACCAGATCTTGCTAAAACTTTTGGGATTGGTGCTAGTATAGGTTTTACCTTTCCTAAGTTATTAAGTGCTCCTATTAAGATGGCTTCTAATGCTATCGCTGAGGCATTTGTGATGACTGGTGGAGTATTAGGAGCTTTAGCTGGGATTGACATTGCAAAAAAATATTTTGGTTGTGATAAATTACCTTGGCTTTGTTTTAAGGTTGGAGAATTGATTAAAAATAGTGGTGAAATCTGGCCAGCTAAAATTAATTTAATTGTAGAATATGGCTTAGAAGGAAAGAGCTTAAAAAAGCAAATGTTAACCTTTAGTGGCTGTGCTACATCCCCCTACGTCAAAGACGTGTATTTAGATGCTCTACCATTACCTAATCGAGAAGATGAATATATAAATCGAAATCGTACCATTCGAATATATCGCTCTACAAGAGAAATCGACCCCTTGATTGGAGGTTTAGCTGAGGCCAGATTTAAGATCGATGCAGAAGTAGCATCTATCACTGAATATGTAGGGGGTTATTTTTCTTATCCAACTACAGCTTTAGTAGGTACACGCCTAAACTCGAAAGACTTTCCCTCTTTGCCTAAGAGAGAGTTTCTAATTAAAGGAAAATTAATAAAGATACCTAGTAATTACGATGCAATCAACGGATTATATGTTGGTAGTTGGAATGGCTATTTTCGCGATGAATTTTTATGGACCAGCAATCCTGCTTGGATTATTTATGATTTACTAACCAACGAAAAATACGGGATGGGTAAATATGGAGTGACTACCGAAGATATTGATAAATGGTCTTTTTACCGTTTTGCTCAACGATGTGATGATCGGGTTGATACAATTGTTGATGGTAAAGAAACGAATGAAAGAAGGCATATGTGTAATCTTTACATCGATTCAGAAAAAGAAGCTTTTGAATACATTAAAGGCTTGATGCAAGTGTATAATGCTTCATTAAACTTCACACATGGCAAAATTACTATAGTGCAAGATGCTCCTTCTGAGGTCGGTCCTATTATGTTATTTAATAACTCGAACATATCTGAAGGTGGCTTTGCCTACTCAAGCACTCCAGCAACCTCTCAAATTACTGCTGTTACTGTTGACTATTTAGATGAGAGAGATAACTATAACCCAAAAAGTGAATATGTGGAGAATTCTAGAGGAATAAGAATACATGGCTATTCACATATACGTATTCCAGGTAACGGAATAACTCGTACAGGCGAAGCATTTAGGTTAGCTTGGCAAAAGATGTTATCTAGAGAAGTCGAAAGAGAAGTAATTTCTTTTTCAACAGGCCTTAAAGGATCGTTTCTTAGTATAGGAGATATTATTGAAGTAGTTGACAATAATAAAGTTTCTCATCATTCTGGAGGTCGAGTAACTAAGATTGTTGATAGCCATACAATAGAATTAGATGTACCAATTGAAGCTATCGGTAATACAGATTTTCTGTATGTAGAAATTAATGACCACAATTATGACAAGTGGGAATCCGAAAAAGAATACTCATTTCCTAGTGTTGTCGATCACAACAATTTATTTTATGCATTAATTGGTCAAAATGGATTAAATTCCCCAAATGTAGACCCAACAAACTGGAGGCCGTTAATAGATTTTAAAGGTAAAAAATTCTCAAAATATACTATAACAGCTGCCTCTCAATTTTCTGTTACTTTTAAAGAAAGTCTCTTTAACAACATCAAAACTGGTTATACTTGGACCGTTTATCATAACACTCAGGATAAAATAAAATCCAAAGAGTATCGAGTTCAACAAATTAAACAAAAATCCACACTAGAGTATGAAATACTAGCCTCAGAGTATTATATTGATAAATATATACAAATTGATAAATTGTCTAGCAGTTCAGATTCTGTCGGGGGAATTGATTTTAGCCCCACTGAATACTACGGTCATGAGATAAAATTAAGTCCTCCTGCCACACGTACACCTACGCCGACCATTACTCCTTCTAATAGTGTTACCCCTAGCTACACCCCGACAAGCAGTATCACCCCAACGTATACTCCTACCAAAACCATCACTCCAACATATACTCCTACACAAACTATTACTCCCACCAATACTGTCACACAAACACCTACGGTAACACCCTCATTAACAGCAACACCTACAGTAACACCTACATTGACAGCAACGTCTACGATCACCCCAACGTATACTCCTACACAAACTATTACTCCCACTAACACTGCCACACAAACACCTACGGTAACAACCTCATTAACAGTAACACCTACAGTAACACCTACATTGACAGCAACGTCTACGATCACCCCAACGATTACCCCGACTACAACAGTCACTCCAAGCAATACAATTACTGCCACAATCACTCATACCCCAGTACCTACAACTTCAGTATCTCCTAGTTTTGGTACTTCGATGACCCCCACACTTACTCCTACGATTACTCCGACAGTAACACCAAGTAATACATTAACACCTACGGTAACACCAAGTAATACATTGACGCCTACCAACACCCCAACAGTTACTCCCACCTTAACAGTTACTCCTACCAACACAATTACCCCGACACACACTTCTACACAAACTGTTACCCCTACAGAGACCGTAACACCTACTCAAGTTGCCCATCCATTATTTTTGCATTATGGAACAAACGTTACTGTGTTGCAGACGGCTGAGGGGCAAAGTGTAGAATCTACCATATATAGAAAAATGGATGACAGATGTTGGAAGGGTCCTGCTACTGTTAAGTATTGGCTTTCTTCTATTGACCCTAATACTATTGATGAAAGTGCATTGGCTGTGCAAAATGAAGATTTCTTACCAAAACAAGGAGAGATCATTTTTAAAGACGGTGAAGATTCTACAACTATTCAAATTAGTGCATTACTAGACGATGTTGATGATTATCCTGAGTTTTTTCAAATTATGATAGACTCGCATGTTGATATAGTGCATCAAGTTTTTCATCAAACACATACTGTTTTTGAAAACTTTGATAACCCAAAGTTTATATTAATTAATTTACCCTCTACAACCCCTACTCCAACATATTCCATCACTCCAAGTGAAACTCCGACAAATACTGTTACTCCTACTATCACCCCAACTCATACTCCCACCCTAACGATTAGTGTTACTCCTCCTCCTACTGATACTCCAATCCCAAGTATTTCACCGACACAAACACCAACTCAAACCCCTGTTCCAACAGATACACCTACAAGCACTCCCGAACCTACTGCAACTCCCCCAAGAACACCCTTACCATACCATGATGGAGGTATACAGGTATACCTTGATCCAGATGTTGCGATAATGAACGAAGGATCTACAGCTCATCTTGTCGTTAAAAGAACAATAGGTCAAGGGTTTTATTCTGGTCCTGTGAACGGTATTGTGAATGTTAGTCTGTCAGAAGAATTTACCCCCCCGTTACAAATTACTTCTTTTTTAAATAATGAATTCACAGATGGCTTGAATGATTGGACTGTAGATGATTCTGTAGATGTAGATTTAGAAGTCGTAAATCACACACACCAAAATAATAAACTTATAAAATTAAGTTCTGACACATCATCAGCTAATAAAGCTAGTATTGTTGATGGAATACGTGACCCAAGCAACAATAAATCTTGGTCAGGCTTTTATATTACTGGTTATGGTATTCACAGTCATCTTCTTTATGACGACCCAAATAATAATGCTCATATTCTTTCTCTTTCTGGAATTGTAGATGAGAGTGATTCATTTTATAGCCCAACTCAAAATTTAGTTGTCTTTGATGAAAGGTTTAATTTTCCTTCTCCCTATAGTTTAATCTTTGAAAACGTTAATGAATTCCCTTCTAATATGCCTAGAGGTTTGACTGCAGATATACCTTTTATTGTTGGAGCTTATAAAAAATTTGATAATTTAACTCCTGGAGCTATATATAATACAAGCTATACTACAGAAATTATAAACAAAACTCATAACGGGCTTCTTAATTCAGTCTTTTTTGAACCTTTGATTTATTCCAAAGAGTACCCAGTTAATTGGGAAGAATCTCGAGACTCTTGGCCAGACCTTACTCTTGGTAGTTTTATCTTAGATAATGATAATAACTTATCTGGAGATAGTTCTGTAGATAATTTTGACCCCGCAATTATCTCATTTCCCACAATTCCTGGTAGAGGCTACTCGATTGAAGTATCTGTAGAGCATAACGAAACTAGCACTAACACAACTAATCAATCAAATGTTTTTGAGTTATTTTTAAATGATCAGTCTATTAAACAAGTAACGAGCTCTGAGATTGATTTAAGTAATAACGGTCGACATATTATCTCACATGTTTTTCAAGCTCAATCTGACACTGAGCTCAATGTTAGTTTTTTAAACAGTGATTTCTCGGACCGTACACCAACTTCGTTAAATGATTGGTTAGTTACAAATCAAGACGACACTTCTATCGATGACTCTATCGTTATAGATTCATCCATGAACGGGGGAGTTTTATTTAACTCTTCTCACGATGCATCTAATATAGCTAAGGTATCCCAAACAATTCAAACATCTATAGGTCAATCATATTCAATATTATTAGATTTTCAAAAAATTACAGTTTCCTCTACTGTAGGATTAGTCGCGTTAGTTAATGATGTCATTGTATTTAATTCTCATGAACGACTGAATCCTACTGCTGGCACTGCTGATTTTCTAGTGCCTGTTATATTTGAAGCTAGTACTGCATCAACAAAAATTTCTTTTACTATAGATAATGTTCCTGGATCTATCCTACTTAAAAGTGCCGAAATTTCAATTGAAGCTAGTCAATTAAGTAATAATAATCTTAAAATTTCTATGCCTAGTATTTCTGAGGGTGAAACCAATAACCTTGTTGTTAGTGATATTAAAATTAAAGAAGGCTTTTATTATTCTAAGTTAAACCGTTTGCGGTTCCACGTCTTAGATAATACTGATGGTGAATATCTTAATGCAGCTAAATCACTAACCTTGATGGCATTCCAAAAAATGCCTGGAAAAACAGCTATACATTCGCTTAACATATCAGCGCCAAAAACTCTCCCCAAAATTCATCAAACAATATCTTTTAATGATGATATTATAGAGAAGAATACAGAAATTATTAATATCAGGGCATTCATTACTAATGCCAATGGTGGCTCAACTAATATGTTTATTGATGGAGAAAAAATTGCATCAACCGAACAAGAAGGTAATTTTACATTTTCCGTTAATCATGAAATTAGAGTAGGGTCTTGGCAGGGAAATTTATATGATAAATTTTCATTAGGTTTTTCCTCTGAGGGTGTAGGGTCTAGACAGATAGATTCAGTGTATGTACAAAGTTCTGGTAGTCTAGGATTTGCTGGTCCAGAAGACTTTAATGTTGGTGAACTTAATTTTAGTTTTGACTCCGACGAAACTAAAACTTTGACAGACGAACCTATTATTACAATAAAAGACGATCAATGGTATCCCGAAGAACTTAATGAAATCTTTTCGATTTCTTTGCCTTATGATAAATTATCTTCACATCCTGGTGATGCAGTTTATATTAATAGTAGCAAAACAATTACAGGTCTTGGTTTAATATTAGAACCAACACCCACTCCAACAAATACTGTTACTGTTACATCGACGGTAACACCAACACCAACACTGACACCCACATTAACAGTAACACCAACACTCACACCCACGGTTACCCCGTCTTTAGCTTATCAATACTTTTATGATAAATTTGTTTCTCTAGATTTAACTACTAGCACTTTTGGGAAAGAAAAAGTTGGTAGCGATATATATTTTTACAACACTGAAGATTTAATTGGTAAAGGCTGGAGTCATCATTTAGCTCATTCTTGGTACGATAAAGGAAACAATTATAATGATTCAGATTATTCCGAGGTCGCATTCATTGTTGTTGGCGGACAACAAAAACATACATTTGGACTTTCTTCTCTAGATTTTGGAGCTTCTTTAGCTAGAGAGTTAATTGTATATAGGCCGAAAATGAATGGTCGCCTATATGATGGTGCAATCAGCGGCACAATTAACTTCGAACAAGTATGGGATAATATTGATATCGATATAGGAAGCCCATACACATATACAAAAGATGGAGAATTAATTGACTATTTTGAGCAACCATTAGAATTAGATAAATACAATAACTCAAGAGACGCTCTACCATTCAACCCTATAAAACAAGGGTGGAGATCACCAACATCTAAACAATATCGATTGAGATCACAAGGTGACACTGCGGACGATTTAGGTCCAACTGGAGTAAAGTCACACTCTTTTATTACTCATCAAGATAAAAACCCTCAAAGAGGAGACTTTAGCAGCGTTAGTTTTGATTTTTATTTAGCTAAAGGTCAAATAGCTACCAATGTTGTGGGAGTGTCTGGAATCAGGAAAAATTTCCCTATGAGAGATTCTGAGATATATATATATGATCCAATTACCGACACGGAAACAGGTGAGTACACCATACTTGCTCCTGACTGTGACAATGATGATAGTATCCCTTCAGAGCATATTTTGCCCTTACCCAAAGGAGAAACTTTAACAGTAAAATTAAAATATGAAAACATAGTTTTGTGCGACGAGCATGATAATAATAATACGTCCAATGAAAATATTGAAAACCAACCAAGCTTCTCCGATTTAGCTCCTTCAATTTACTTGAATCCATTTAAGGAAAAACAAATTAAACTTTTCTTTTATCAGAGTGATACTTATGATGGATCAAACCCAGACACCATTAATCTAGATGACCCTAGTCAAGTTCAATGCAATTTGATTGACCCACCTTTATTTAAATTAAATAATAGGTATTCATCGGATATGGACTTTCAAGAAAATGTCAGTGATAATACCCCATACATTTTCCCTGATCAAGTATTTCAGATTGATTTTCATAATATAGATGTGCACTTGGATCCTTATACAGGTTTTGCCTTGCTAAGTAAAAACAATGATTCATTTATCGTAAAATACTATGATCTTGTGAGTCGAACTGTTAAGGCTACTTTTACAATTAAATGTAACGACATAGATTTACCTAGCAGTAATATGTCCAAGTTTCATGTTCAAGATTTACCGAACGGCGCAACATTTGCCAAAGTTTTTCGTGATATTGGGAAGTCAGTAGATGCCATTCAATTTAATATTACGTTAGACGATGGAGAAAAAATTGAATTCATAATTGGAGACACAGGGGAAACTGTTGGTCCATACAACCCAAACGCAAATAACCCTCCAGCAGGATACGATACAGTATACCAAAAATTTGAAATTCGAGGCATAGATGCAAGAACAGCTTTTACTGGGGGATAGTATTTAGAAAACTTCATGCCCTTAAAAATCAAAATCCCCCACATTTATTGTGAATACACTGAAATAAGGATAGATGTTTTCGTAAACAATCAATTTTCATATAGCTTTTACCATTCCAACACTAATGATCCAGTTGAATTAAATAACTTGAAGCCTGGTGAGCTTGTTTTTATTAAGGTTGTGCCAATCAATGAAGGTTCCCCCTATGACCCCACCCATCAATCGAGCTCCTATCGAATACCTTTAGATACAAGTTTTGATTTATCTTCTATATATGTAAACAGTAATCGCTTTAAAATCAATAATAATACTGTCAATGTAAATACTACGTCTTCTTGCAATAAAATTAATTTACATACATTAGATTTAAGCAAAACTTTTGAATCTGGCTATTATCAAATCTTTGATGGAGATAAATTAATAACAAAACACAATCTCGACTCGAGGTTAAAATTTTCAATTGACAATAATATTAATTTAAATCATTTACTTATTAAAGTCTATATATCAACTATATCAAATATAGATTTTAGCTTAGATATTAATCTTTCATTCTGCAGATCTAAGTTTGAATTCATGAATCATTCCTATATTGGCTTGAAAGATAAAAAGTTAATGCTAAGCTTCGACTCATCAAATTCTCCGGCCAAAATTGAAATTAAAATATTCTCAGATAAATCTCGAACTAATGAGATATTTTCTACATTTTCACAATACCAAAACGATTTAATTTTAAATGATTTTACGAAAAAAAGTGGTTATATTTCTTGTGATTTATATGATGATTTTGGCATAAGTGATTCCATAGATTATAACTATATTTTAATTCCTTCTTGAATTTATGTAATAAATACATATTATATGTATATGAATAAAAAACATTTCATTCGAGAGTTATTATCTCTTCCCCATAAGTTCAATAATCAACATTCTAAAGAACAGCAGGATTCAGTAGAATTTCAATCTAATATCATTGAGGGTTTTGCGGAAAATTTACCTAAAGAAATTAAAGATGAAATTCATAATACTCAGGTTAAAAATGAAGATTATGTTAGTATGTTTGATAAAATGTCCCCAGAAGACCAAGATCAATTTATAGAATTTTTTGAAACTTTACTTGACAACGTTAGCGATCAAGATCCTATGCACCACAAAGGTTATACATTTAATCCAACTGATATATATAATAAGTATCATAAGTTAAAGTCTAAATACGACGCATACCAAGATTCAGAAGATATAAATAATTTCTAAAATATCTTTTCTCTCATCATTCATTGGTGTAATATATGCTAATGAATATATTATTAACTGCGACTTTTAATAGAAGTTTGTTCGTAAATGGGTTGAATCAAAACATTGTATTCTTAGCAGAGATGCTCAAGGATATGGGCTACAATGTTTCTATTTGCGTGAATCATGATGTAGAAGAATGTGTCGATCCTCCTTTGGATATTTTAATCATGGAAGAACATGAAATTGGTGATTATGAATTTGATTATGTATTGCAAACTGGATCTTTATTAAAAAAAGAAACGATTGATATCGCAAAAAGTAAAAATTCAAGATGCAGGCACGTACATGTTCATTATGGTAGTAGATTAATGACAGATGTAGAGTTGTGTGACTCGATGGATAAAGTTGCATTAAATACAGATAATGTTGACGAAGTTTGGGTTTCTCCTCATTATGCTTTTTCTATTCCTTATTTGCAAACTTTTTACAATACACAGAAAGTCTTCACTATTCCTTATATATGGAGCCCTAAGTATATGGATTTATCACAAAGATATAAACCTGGTCAAGACAAAAACATTGGTGTCATGGAGCCCAACCTCAACATAACTAAGAATTGCTTGATGCCTATCTACTTAACAGAAGCAGCCTACAAACAGGAGCCCCACTTAATAAACAGGTTAGAAGTTCATTGTGTTACTAAATTCAGGGAAAAATTATACTTTAGAAGTTTAATGTCAAAGCTAGATATAGTAAAATATAATAAATCATTTTTTGGCGATAGAATTTCAATGAAAGATATATTTGATACATCTAATGTTATCGTTTCCCATCAACTACTAAATTCTTTAAATTATGTATACCTTGAGGCTTTATATTTAGATATACCTCTCATACATAATTCTTTTGACATTAAAGAGGTTGGTTATTTTTACCCTGGTTATGATATCAATACTGGATCTCAACAGTTAATTAGAGCATTAAAATTTCACGACGACAATATAGATACATATAGGTCGGCAGCTAAAAAAGTATTGCATAAATTCTCTCCTGACAATGACCGTGTTCGAGAACAATATAGAAAGCTGCTTTCATGAAAATTGGAATTACTATTAACTTGAGCCAAAATTTTTGGGCGAACGGTCTAAATCAAAACGTAAAATTCATTTACGATGTTTTTCGTAGACTAGGTCATGAAGTTTATTTTATCACTAAAGAAAAACCTAATAATAACCTAAGTTTTAATCACAAATATATGTTTTTCTCTGATGTAATTAACGATGAATCTGAAAGTTTTGATATTTTTATTTTAGCTGGATTTGAAATTCATCATAAAATGATTCATAAGATAAAACAAAGAAAGAAAAATTGCAAAGTATTTTTATTGCAGTTAGGAAATAAAATTATGTTCGACTTGAGGGATCTACTTCATCCGCCAGAGGGTGATGAAGTATCAACTAAGACAATTGAATTCGGTAAGTTATTAGATTCTATTTGGGTTTCTCCTCATCATGAATTTGGTGCAGAATATATCAAGGTTGAATATAACAATGAAAATGTAAAAGTGGCTCCTTATGTTTGGGACTCGCACTTCATTGAAAATAAAATTGATGAATTAAAGAAAAAAGGGTTCAACCCATTTTTTAAACCTGAAACAGTTAATGTTGTTCAAATATTTGAATCAAACCAATTAATTAACAAACATTTCTTAATTCCTTTTTGTATTGCTCAAAAATTTGAAACTTTATTTCCTAATGAATTATCTAAAGTAAATATATATTCTACCCAAAGATTTAGGGATAATGCTTTTTTTACAGTTCATATGTCAAAATTTGACATCGTTAAAAAACAAGGTTTAACCTTTTTCAATAACCGGTGGTGTACCCTTGATGCTTTATCTAAATTTGGAGGAGTAATTGTTTCTCATCAATATGATAATGATTTGAATTATGCTCATTTTGAGGCTCTCTATATGGGGCTACCACTAGTACACAATTCTAAAACTTTAATGGATGAAGGTTACTATTATCCAGACTTTAATGTAGATATCGGCGCCAAACAATTAAAGAATGCGATATTAAATCATGAAGAAGTCCACGATGAATATATGCAAAGAGGCAGAGAGTTTGTAGCCAAATATAGCCCCTATCAAACTTCTATATTAAATCAATATCAATTATTGCTTGAGAATCAGTGAAATTAAATAAAATATCCAAATCTTTTTTTATTAATCTTGATCGTCGAAAAGATAGACTAGATCATATATATAAAAATACCCCATTTTTTACAGAGAGGTTTCCAGCTGTTGACTCAAAATCTCTAGAATTGACGGATGAAATAAAAAAACTATTTCCCGATGGTTTATATCTTAAAAAGAAAAAATCAGAAATAGCATGTGCTCTTAGTCACTATCGTCTATGGAAACAATTGATAGAAGATAAAGATGCAGATAATTACTTGATACTTGAAGATGATGTAGTTTTTGAAAAAGGCTTTACTGAATTCTGGAATAGCGTCTGGTCTCACCATTTACCACAAGACTACTACCTTCTGTATCTTGGCGGCTGCCAACCATACAATAAACCGTTTTATCATAAAGCATTACAGCCGTACAATAATTATTTTAATAATGTAAAAAAACAAGACTTCTTTACTAAAGATGATCATTACTGGCACATGAATGCTTCTTCTTATGTGATTTCTAAACAATGTGCCTCTTTAATGTGTCAATGGGTTGAACGAAAAGGATTTGATGGCGCTCTGGATTTCTTTATGATTAATTTTGTAAATAAAAATAAATTATTCTCCGCGCCTAATAAATTATTTCACCTTAATCCATTAATGGCTAGACAGTTACACGAAGAGAATGATAACATAGAATTAGATAAAAATTCTGATATTAGATTTGATTTAGATAGATTTACTGAAGAAACTAATTCTACTTATGATGTGTGCTTTTGTTGCGATTCTAATTTAATAGAATACGCAATAAATCCAATTAATGCATTATGTCAACAAAATAAAAATAATAACATTAATATTCATTTTATTTATTCTGGAGAAGAATCTGATCTAAAACATATAGAAGAATTCACATTGAGTAAGCCCAATATATCTTTCAATAAGCATATAGTTAAGGAGTTAAATATACCCATAAATGAAACATGGAGATCTATAGGCCATTTATCCAGTGCAACAAATCTAAAATTACAAATTCCAGAAATATTAAAAGATGTAAGTAGGGTTGTTTATTTTGACGTAGATACCATTCCTTATGTTAATTTAAGTTATTTCGATAAAATCTCCACTCAATCTTGCGGCATTGCAATGCGTCAAGAAATTAAAAATGGATGGAGAACTTTCAATGGATCTAAAGGTACCGCAACAGAAAATAAAAGCCCAATTCCTTTTGGTGACAGAGTTATAGGCAACTCAGGAGTAATGGTTTTAGATTTAATTAAATTAAGGCAGAATAATTTTACTCAGTTTTGCTTAAAAGAAAAGAGTGAAAACAATTATAACATTCCACTCACTGGCGGCGATCAAGATTTAATTAACATATTTTGTAAATGTAATTTTGATAAATTGCCAGAAAAATTAAATATACTCGTTTCTGATCAATTGAAAGATGTTTCTGACGATTGTTTTAAAATGCAAAACTGCATTACATTCCAAGAAAATGGGGTTCATTTATTAAAAAGGGATAGTGTAGTGGAACATACTCAAGGAGTATTACATTTTATTGGGAAAGATAAACCCTGGAATAGTGATTGTTTGGGTTCTGAATTTTGGAGGAAGTTTAGTATTACTACCCCAAAGATCCCTAAAAAAATATTTCAAACATGGAAAACAAAAGACTTAAATCAGGGACTCAGCTTCTTATCAAAGTCATTTAGAGATAAAAACCCTGAGTATGAGTATTTTTTATATGACGACGATGACTGCAGAAGATTGATTGAAGAAAATTTTGAACCTATAGTATTAGAGGTTTACGATAGAATTATACCTGGTGCATTTAAAGCTGATTTATGGAGATGTTGCGCCCTTTATATAGAAGGCGGAATTTTTTGCGACATGGATATGATTTGTATGAAAAACTTTGACGCCATAATTCATGACGGTGTTGAATTTTTTGCGCCAATCGATTCTAACTCAAGAGGGGCCCATGATTTATATAATGCATTTATGGGGAGTATTCCTGGCCACCCAATTCTTAAAAGATGCATTGACACGATAGTTGATAATGTTATTAATGAGACATGGAGGAAAAATAAACAGCCGCCCCTCGATTTTAGTGCCTGTGGGGTATTGGGAAGATGCGTGAATAACTACATCGGCAGGGGAGATTTTTCCAGCTTTGCTGAGCAAATGGGAGTTCATAATTCAGTGAAAGTATTAAACTATGTAAAAGATCATAGGTACGTTGAGGATAAAGAAGGTAGTAAATATGTATGGAGTAAAGATGGGAACGAACAAATACGTATGATTACTAGACAGGCAGAAAAAGAGTATAAAGCTGAACCTTGGATACTGTCTCTAGCAGGAGGCAAAATGCCATACAAGCAGAAAAATTCCATACATTTTGATGATGTCTCATCCAAACAAAATGAATTCATTCAATTAAAAAATGAATGGATTAAATTTAAAGATTATAATTTTTTTAATTTTGTAGCTAAAAATTTACCAAAGAGAGAAGTGCCTCAAGAGAAATACACTTGCTATAACCCTGGACAAAAAATAGGTATCGTTTCATTATATACTCCTGAAATATCAGAATACGCAATTGAATCCGAAATTAGTATCCGCGATTATGCTTTCAAGCAAGGATATACATTTCACGTTTATAGAGATAAGTTGGACAAAGACTCCCACCCTAATTGGTCAAAACCGCATTCTATTCTAAACCATTTCGATAACCACGAAACAATTGTATGGATGGATTCTGATACTATCATTTTTAACCCAAATCAAAAGTTTGAAAATATTTTAAGTGAGTGTGTTCCAATTAAAAAAATAATTGCTTGTGAGGATATTGGAGCTAATTCTATGTTAAATAGTGGAGTTATAATTTTTAGAAATCACAAGTATACAAAAAACCTAATAAAAAGATGGAGAGATTTTCATGGAAATAAAAGTGAACTGTATTCTAGCGGAGGAGATCAGGAGGTTTTTTGCGATATTGTTAAGCGGTCCGATACTTATGGAAATAATAGAAAAATATTCCCGATGAGCAAATTTAATACCGACCCAAGGCTTGTCGATAATGAAACTTTTATCATGCACTTTATGGCTTACGGAAACACCTTAAAGTCAGTGTTTATGCGGTACTGGGGCTCAAAATAGTCAAAAAAAAATTTCACAAAATAGATAATTAGCTGTACATAAAGGTATGGCAAAAATATTCTCAACCGAGAAATTATCAATTAATGAGGATAGTATCCGCATTATGTCGAGTACAGATGGAGCGTTTGAAATTACAGACGCTAATAACAATGTACTAATTAGTCGTGCCACAATCGAAGATGATGTCGCTAGCCTTAACACTCAAGATGCTACTAATAAAAGTGCTCTTGATGCCGACATCGGTAGCTTAGCTACAGTTGAGTCTGGTAATGTTAGTGATCTTCAAGATGATGTCGCTAGCCTTAACACTCAAGATGCTACTAATAAAAGTGCTCTTGA
>ERZ1046876.812-NODE-812-length-22410-cov-134.558756_pt1 | contig 22410 bp, 19 predicted proteins | sample MGYA00383094_ERZ1046876 | MGnify/ENA primary metagenome ERZ1046876 (study PRJEB29581, sample SAMEA5548364) | metagenome | biome: marine; feature: coastal; material: water | depth 50 m | study: Short-term variability in the microbial, nano- and picoplankton...
TACCTGAAGAAAACAAACTCACGGGATTTGTTTTTAAAATTCAAGCAAACATGGACCCCAAGCATCATGACCGTTTAGCTTTTATGAGAATTGTAAGTGGTGAATACCAAAAAGGAATGAAGGTTCTTCAAGTTTCAAATGGCAAACAAATAAAAATTGCCAACGCTGTAACATTCATGTCCCGAGAGAGAAGCTCGACAGATTTAGCTTATGCTGGTGACGTTATTGGCATCCATAATCATGGCGGCATTGGAATTGGAGACACGTTTACTCAAGGTGAGAAAATTAATTTTCAAGGAATACCTAACTTTGCTCCAGAGCTTTTTAGAAGAGCACAACTTAAAGATCCTCTCAAGGCAAAGGCGCTCCAAAAAGGGTTAGATCAGCTTTCTGAAGAAGGCGCTACTCAGGTCTTTAGACCTGTTTCAAACAGCTCTCAAATATTAGGTGCTGTCGGTATATTACAGTTTGATGTTGTCGCTCATAGACTCAAATATGAGTATGGTGTTGACTGTCAATTTGAAACGATCAATGTTGCAACTGCAAGGTGGGTGAGTGGTGCAGATAAAGATATTGAGCAACTTAAGATAAAGGCTGGAAACAACCTAGCTATTGATAGTGCTGGGATGCTGACCTATTTAGCACCAAGTATGGTGAATCTTCAGCTCACTCTAGAGCGTCATCCAAAATTAATTTTCAGCACCACAAGAGAGCATTAATGGTCTACCACTTCTAGTGGCCGAACAACCTCTGCAATATCTTTCTTATTTAAATAACCAATATCTGATCCACTTGAGTCTTGGACAATACAGCAATCTGCATTTTTCCTAAGCATCTCACACAATATAGAATCAACTGTGTCCATTTCATCAACCTTAATATTGGTAGAACCTTTTTCTGGTTTTTGATCTGTCATGACTGAATTTGCATGAAGAACGTGAGAGCGATTGACTTTCTTAACAAAATCCCTTACATAGTCATCTGCTGGCGTCATTAATATCTCTTGAGTGTTTCCGTGTTGAACTAGCTCTCCACCATTAAGAATCGCTATTCGATCACCAATTTTAAGTGCTTCATCAAGATCATGAGTAATAAAAATAATGGTCTTGTGGAGCTCTTCTTGAAGCTCTAAAAGTAAGTCCTGCATGTCACTTCGAATGAGGGGGTCCAGCGCACTAAATGCCTCATCCATCATGAGTATCTCTGTATCACAGGTCAAAGCTCTGGCCAAACCAACTCGCTGCTGCATTCCGCCTGATAACTGAGAAGGATAGCGATCTTCATACCCAGTTAATCCCACTCGGTCGATCCATTTCTTCGCTCTTGCTGTTGCCTCATCATGCTTAATACCTTGCAAATGGACACCTAAACAAACATTATCTATAATAGTTTTATGTGGAAGAAGTGCAAAGCTTTGAAATACCATAGCCGTTTTTTGTTGTCTAAATTGCCTTAACTTCTCCATTGGCATCTGAATAACATCCTCACCACCAATCATTATTGATCCAGCTGTAGGTTCAATGAGTCTATTGATGTGTCGAATTAATGTAGACTTTCCAGAACCAGATAGCCCCATGATGACTTCAATATTTTTATTAGCTAGTTCAAGATTAATATTACTTAAACCAAGAACATGCTTATGCTCCTTAAGAAGATCATCTTTCCCCATTCCGTTGTCAACGTGCTTTAAAACAGATTGCGCTTTGGGACCAAAAATCTTAGTTAAGTTAGAAATCTTAACTTTAATATCCTGCTGCGTCATAATACATCTCCTGAACGGTGTTTCTGTATTCGAGTTCCAAATGCCTGTGAGACTCTATCAAATATTACTGCTAAAGCAACAATTGCTAAACCATTAAGCATGCCCATTGAAAGATACTGATTCTGAACAGCCTGCAATACTGGAAGTCCTAGACCAGCAACTCCAATCATTGAAGCAATAACAACCATTGCTAGTGCCATCATAATGGTCTGGTTAATTCCAGCAAAGATATTAGGAAGCGCAAGAGGTATTTGAACCATAAACAGTCTCTGTCTATAGGTTGCACCAAAGGCATCTGCAGCTTCCATTGCCTCTTTATTAACTAACCTTATACCTAAATTTGTTAATCTGACAATTGGAGGCATCGCATAAATACATACAGCAATGAGTCCTGGCACTTTTCCAATTCCGAGCATCATCACCACCGGAATCAAATACACAAAAGATGGGATTGTCTGCATGATATCTAATATAGGTGTTATCCAAGACTGCGCTCTATCGGATCGAGACATCCATACACCAAGAGGTATACCGAGTGCCAAGCATAATAGCGTTGCTGCTGAAATCATTGTAACTGTTGAAATCATTGGCTCCCACATATCTAAAAATCCAATCGCGAAGAAGGCGAGCATAACCCCTATTGAAACCTTTATACTTCTTGAGCCTAACCAAGCCAGAATACCAGCAACAACTAAAAATACTGGCCATGGGGTTGATAGAAGTAATTTTTCAATGACAATTAAGAATGTTAATAAGGGGTCAAAAAATGCCTCAATGTTGTTTCCAAACTCTCTAGTAAAGTCTTTAAACGCAGCATCAACACAGTTCCGAGAACTCATCATAACGTCTCCCGGTATTGAAATTACATTGTTTACAAATACATTGAAACCAGAGGTGTTTATAGAGTCAGCAACGGTTGAGGCCAATGAAGCAAAGTATTCAGTCTGTGATGCCGGGTCAACTGAGCGAAAAGACTCTATGTTTGAAGAGGTATCATTAGCAAAATTTTGTATATTAGCAGCTAAAGCCTCAGGATCTGTCGAACGAATAGAAATATACTGCCTATCAAGCCTTTCAACCGTTTTATCAAAGCTTGCAACAGCTCTAACTTTAATGTCACCATAGTTACCAGCAGAATATTGGCCTGCCAGTTCAACTACCTTAGCACTAAGCTCATTTGCTTTATTTGTGAGTGGCATGAGTACATTTTCTACTGTACCTACATCCGTTCTAACTGCAGCCTCCTTGACAGCTCTTGCCAGAACTTCTGGATCATTTACCATAGGTAATAAATCTGAAACGATTTCGTGACTATCAGCCATTTCAACGGTTCTAGCATGCGTTGAGATACTTAATGTATCCAAATTGTAAATCATATCTCTGACACCAGGATAATTCTTATATATTGATGAAGATGCATTAACCTGCTCTCTTATTTGTGAAAGCTGCTCAAGGTGAGATTGGAGTGATGAATTTGAATTAAGATAATCAATATTGGCCTTTAAGCCATTGATTTTTTGATTTAGTAGTGAGATTTGCGAACCCATCTCGCTCATAAACTCTTCAGTAAATTGTTCTGCCTTGTCGCTATAAATAGAGGCTATTTGCCTAACATTTTCGGAGATTTCATCTGATTTTGGGTTATTATTCATGAAACGTGCATTTTCGCCAATATTTTCAATCAAAACCTTTAATTCAGGATAGATTGAAATAACACCGTCACCAGAATTTATCGATTCAATTCTATTAGTTAGCTCAGAAATTGAGTTTTCATAATTCTGAAATAAAGCACTTTCATTTGAGTTGTAGGAACCGGTAAGTTCTTGAGTCTTATTTTCTAAAGTTTTAGAAAGTAGATTTACTTTTTCTAAAAGCAATTGCGAACTATTGACCTCAGTAATAGGATTAGTGCTATCAGATAACTCTCTCAGTGTTTTAGTTTTTACCTCTGCTCGCTCTGCCAACTTTTGAAAACTGTCTGTTATCTTAACTAGCTCAGAATAATCAGTTGCACTTTGAGCTTGAGTCGTTAGATCCTCAGCTCTATTAGTCATTGCTTGAATAAAGTTTATATCTTTATTCATTATTCGCAAATCTGCAATTTCAGATGCAGGAGGTATGCACTCAATAATACTTTGTTGAGGGATTGGCCTAACTGCTGCCATATTTAACTCCTTTAATTAATGACTATATTCTAACATTTTGAATTCAAAAATTTACGTCAAAACAAAAAAATTTGAAGCAATTTTTCGAACATTTTAAAGCAATTATTCAAACATCTAACAAAAAAAATGCCCGTATTAACTAAACTACGAGCATTTCATATTTTAAGTAAGTATTAACTTACCAGTGTTACCTTTATAGAGAAGCTTCTACTGAGGCAGCAATATCTGCACTTACCCAAGCCTTCCAAACGTCTCCGTGAGAAGACAAGAACTCTACAGAAGCGTCAGCTCCAGTTCCACCTGTGTCTTCCATCCATACAAGCATTTCGTTCATAATTGACCCTGGCCATGTGCGAGCTTCAAAGTAACTCATAGCAGCCGAAGGACCGTGATAGAACATATTGTCACTTAACAGAGTATTAACACGTGACGTAATCCATGATGAAGCTTCACAACCAGAACCTGCTACAGCAACACAACCTACCCAGTTGTCGTCACCTGCATATGAACCCATATCAATTGCAGTTAAGCCATACTTACCAACTAATGAAGTTGGGTTCCAATAGTATCCGAACCAGTTCTCACCTTGCTCAGAAGCTTTTGCAATTGAACCATCAAGTCCTGCAGCAGAACCTGGATCGATTAGGTTCCAACCTTTAGCTTCCATATCAAATGCTCCGTATAAAGCTTGGTTTGAAAGTTGGCAACCCCAACCAGCTGGGCAACCATGAAAAGCGCCTCTTGAAGGGTCTTCTTTGTCTGGGAATAAGTCTGGACGCGCAAGAATCGCTTCAGCTGAAGTCAACTCAGGATGAGCATCTAAAGTGTGCGGTAATACCCACCAACCTTCACCTAAGCCACTCATTGGCGCAATGTTACCAATATGTAAACGTCCTGCACCAACAGCACTATCAACTAAGTCAGCCATAGCGTTAGCCCAAATCTCAGGCGCAACGTCAGGTTGACCAGTTTCATTCATTGAAGTAAATGTAGGCATGGTAGAGCCAGCAACGAGTTCTATTTCGCAGCCCATTGCCTCTAACATTGCTTTATCAACATGGGCCATCAAAGATGCCGAGGCCCAGTTCATATCTGCAATTGTAATTTTTCCACATGCAGCGTTTGCTGAAGTGCTAAGCATAAAAGCTGCAGCAATTGCACCAAAAGCTTTAGTAGTGAATTTAATATTCATAATATCTTTCTCCTCAAGGATTATTATTTAAACAGAGAGTGAACAATTTCATACTCTAAAGTGGATTATAGCAACAGAAAAAAAATTTATCAGTTTTTTTTCAAAAAAAAATAGACTGTTTTCTGGAAAAACAGTCTATTTAATAGTATTTTTTGAAAAAGAAGACCTTAATGGACTATTAAACAAATTTCTTTCTCTATTCTTCTACTGAAGCATCACCATTCTCTTCGCTCTCTTCATCTTCGCTTTCAGCAATTTTAGCAACGGAAACGAGCGCCTCATCATCTGCAATATTAATTAGAGTCACGCCTTGTGTATTTCGTCCAATAATTGATACATCAGCTGCTCGAGCTCTTACTAGGGTACCTTTATCTGAGATTAACATCATCTCGTCTTCATCAGTCACTTGAATAGCGCCAACAACTTGTCCATTTCTATCAGAAGTTTTAATTGAAATAACGCCCGAACCGCCTCTGGCTTGAGCACGATATTCATCCAGCTGAGTTCTCTTGCCATAACCTTTTTCAGTAGCGGTCAGAATCGGATCATCTGATTCAGCGACAATAAGTGAGACCACTTTATCTTTATCAGCCAACCTTATGCCTCTAACACCGATTGCAGTTCTGCCAACCGAACGAACATCCGACTCTTTAAAACGAATTGATTTACCTGCTGAAGAGAATAAAAGAATGTCATGCTCTCCTGCAGTAATTTCAACCCCAACCAATTTATCATCATCTCTCAATTCAATTGCAATGATGCCGCCTTTCCTTGGCCTTGAGAAGTTTGTAAGAGAGGTTTTTTTACAGGTCCCAGAACTCGTAACCATAAACACAAACTGATCATCAGTAAACTCTTTAACTGGCAGAATTGCATTGATTGACTCGTCCTTTTCTAGTGGCAATAGATTGATGATTGGCTTTCCTCTTGAAATCCTTGAAGCCATAGGGAGTTCATAAACTTTGAGCCAATGAACCTTACCGGTTGAAGAAAAACATAGAACAGTGTCATGAGAATTGGCAACAAACAATTGATCTACAAAATCCTCATCCTTCATCTTGGTAGCTGCCTTACCCTTACCACCTCTTCTTTGTGCATGGTAATCACTTAAAGATTGAGCTTTCACATAGCCGCCATGCGACAGGGTTACCACTCTGTCCTCTTGAGCAATAAGATCTTCTAAAGTGAGATCAATCTTGTTCTCTATGATCTCAGTCATTCTAGCATTGCCAAAATTGTCACGAATTTCAACAATTTCATCACGAATAACCTGCATTAGAAGATCTGGCGTTTGTAGAATATCAAGTAAGCTCTTAATTTGTTCTAATAGCTCATTAAATTCATTGAAAATTTTGTCTTTTTCAAGTCCAGTTAGTCTATGAAGTTTTAAATCAAGAATTGCTTGTGCTTGTTTCTCTGATAATTGATAATCACCATTTATTTGTAGGCCAAGCGCAGGATCAAGATCTTGAGGCTTAAACTGTGCCATATCTCTATCACCAATAAGCTCTTTGATGACAGACCCTTGCCAAGTTCTTGCAACCAATCCTTCTTTTGCTTCACTCGGATTTGGAGCAGCTTTAATCAGCTCAATAATTTCATCAATATTGAAAAGTGCTACCGATAAACCTTCCAATAAATGCGCTCGATCTTTTGCCTTGTTGAGCTCAAAAATTGAGCGCCTTGTTACAACCTCTCTTCTATGCGCAATAAAGGCATTAAGAATTGATTTGAGGTTCATTAATTTTGGCATACCATGATCAATGGCAACCATGTTGATACCAAAAACGGTTTGCATCTCTGTCAGCTTATACAAGTTGTTGAGCATGATCTCAGGCACTTCGCCGCGACGAAGTTCAATAACCATTCTCATTCCATCCTTATCAGATTCATCTCTTAGCCCAGTAATACCATCAATCTTCTTATCTTTAACGAGTTCTGCAATTTTGCCAATAAGCCTTGCTTTATTGACCTGATAAGGAAGCTCAGTGACTACAATAGATAACTTATCCTCACCTTCAACATGTGACCTTGATCGCAAATAAATCTTTCCTTTACCAGTCTCATAGGCTTCACGAATTCCACTTGCGCCATTAATGATTCCAGCAGTCGGAAAATCTGGACCTGGAAGAATCTCTAGTAATTCATCAACAGTGATATCTTCGTTATCAATAACTCTGAGACATGCTTCTGAAACTTCTGTTAAGTTATGTGTTGGAATGTTTGTAGCCATACCAACAGCAATACCTGAAGAACCGTTAATTAATAAATTTGGAACGCGTGTTGGAAGAACCGCAGGCTCACTTTCAGACCCATCATAATTATCAATAAAATCAACAGTCTCTTTATCTAGGTCACGAAGAAGCTCGTGAGAGAGCTTAGTCATTCGTATCTCAGTATATCGCATTGCAGCAGCACGATCACCATCTACCGAGCCAAAGTTACCTTGGCCATCTACAAGTATACTTCTCATTGCGAATGGCTGAGCCATCCTTACAATCGTATCATAAACCGCGGTGTCTCCATGGGGATGATATTTACCTATAACATCACCGACGATTCGAGCAGATTTTTTATAAGACTTATTGGAGTCATTGCCAAGAACATCCATAGCATATAAGACACGTCGGTGAACTGGCTTTAAACCATCTCTAACGTCAGGGAGTGCCCTCCCAACAATAACACTCATTGCGTACTCTAAATACGAGTCACGCATTTCATCTTCTATCGATATAATTGGGAATTTTTGCTCGAGAATTTCTTTAGAATCAATATCGTCAGACATAGAATAAACCTATATAAATAAGTAGATTTAATTGTACCCTAGATGACGTAAAAACACACCAATAAATTAGCTATTTTTGATCAAAAAAATGCTCGAAAAAGAGGAGCTAAGAGTTGCGCTTATTTACAGATTTTGCAAGATCTCTTAAAAGCTTCTCTGTATCACTCCAACCAATACAGCTATCCGTAATACTAACGCCATATTCTAGAGAAGAAAGAGGTCCAACTTTTTGATTTCCCTCATTAATATGGGATTCAATCATTACTCCAAAGACAGATTCAGAGCCGTTCTCAATTTGAGAAGCGATATTAGCACCCACCTTCAATTGGTTTTTAAACTGCTTTTCAGAATTAGCATGAGAGAAGTCGACCATGACTTTGGATACTAGCCCTTTACTTCTTAGTTTTTCACAGGTGCTTTCAACATGTTCTTTTGAATAATTCGGCCCATCTTTTCCACCTCTTAAGATAATATGAGCCGTATCATTACCAAGTGATGTAAAGTGGCTAATACCGCCATCTTTGTTGACTGATAAAAGGTGGTGAGGACTGTTAGCCGATTGAATGGCATCAATTGCGATATTAAGAGAGCCTCCAGTACCATTTTTAAAGCCTACGGGACAAGATAATGCTGAAGCAAGCTCTCTATGGGACTGACTTTCAGTCGTTCTAGCGCCAATAGCACCCCAAGATATTAAGTCTGATAAGTACTGAGGGGTTAGTACATCCAAGTATTCAACACCAACTGGCACATTAATTTCACCCAAATCAACTAGCAGCTTTCTTGCAGTCTCAAGACCTTTATCAATGTCAAAACTTTCATCAAGATAAGGGTCATTAATCAAACCCTTCCAGCCAACTGTAGTTCTTGGTTTTTCAAAATAAACACGCATCACAATAAACAAGTCTTCAGATAACTCTTCTTTAAGCTTTAATAGGTTTTGTGCATATTCCATTGCAGCTTTAGTATCATGAATTGAGCACGGTCCGACAAGAACCATAAGGCGATTGTCGTTTCCATAAAGTATATTTTTAATGGTGTTTCTTGAGCTTACAACACCAGATGCTGCCTTCTCAGACAATGGAAGTTTCTCAATAAGAGTATTAGGAGACACCATAGGAGCGCTTGAAATAATTCTTACATTATCTGTATTATGTTGCATCGCTTATTTTTGGTTTGTTATGAGTGCATACGCTGAATGATTATGAATTGATTCAAAATTTTCAGACTCGAGACAATAATAGTTAACTTTCTTATCAGAATTTAAGTCTACAGCAATATCTCTGACTATATCCTCTACAAATGCTGGATTTTCGTATGCTCTTTCAGTAACAACTTTTTCATCATCACGCTTTAAAATAGCATAGAGCTCACTTGAGGCTTTCTGCTCAGCTAGATCTATTAGATCTTCCAAATATATAGTTGAACCCTTTGTAGCTTTAGCTTCAATCGTAATATGAGACCTTTGGTTATGTGCCCCATATTTGGAAATACTCTTAGAGCAAGGACATAAGCTAGTCACTGGAACAACAACTTTAAGTGTTAGCTCCGACTTACCATCAACAACGCTTCCAGTCAAAGTTGCCTGATAATCGAGCAAGCTTTGAACGCCAGAAGATGGTGCTTTTTTGTTACGAAAAAAGGGAAATTCTACAATGACAAGCGCATCAGTAGATTCGAGTTTATCAGCCACCGTTTGAACAAGATCCATAAAACTCTCGACACCAAAATTGCACTCACCATCATTAAGTATTTCAATAAACCGTGACATATGAGTGCCCTTCACATTTGCAGGAAGCTCAACAGTCATAGTAAAGTTTGCAACTGAAGGATGGGATTCATTGTTTCGATTAACAAAATTGATTGGATGCAAAATATCCTTAATTCCAACTTGATTGATAACGATATTACGCATATCTTTTGTATTTTGAGTATCAGGCAGTAGTTTATTTTTCATAATTTATTTTTCCGAGTAAGTAACAGCTGACCTAGGTGTTTCCCAAATCATTACCTCTTTAACTTTAACACTCTCATTATTAATCAAAAGTCCGACTTCATCAAAAAAATACTTTGCAATATTTTCTGCAGTTGGATTAAGAACATCAAATGGTTCTATTTCATTCAAATATTGATGATCTAACCTTTTAATCACAAATTTCGTTTGCTTTTTAATTTCACGAAAATCAATTGCGATACCATTATCATCTATGACTTTTGAGCACACGGACACTTCAACTTGCCAATTATGACCATGGAGCCTGGAACAATCACCGGGATAATTTCTCAGTGAATGGGCAGATGCAAAGTCAGTAACAATTTTTAGTACGAACATATTCGGAAAAATTGATAAAAAAGCGGCATTATACCTACTTAAATCTTACTATACCACCCACAATAATTGTGAGAATTGACCAAATAAAAGAAGAAAATGAAGGTTTATTTGATTTGGTTTAGTCTATTACGTCAACACCAAGTGCCTTCCCATGAACCCCAGGAATCGTCAAGCCTTTCCTTGCACGATGACTCGTAAAATTAACTAAATCCTCAAAAGAGTAATGTTTGTGTTTTTTTCCATTCCCATACTCTACTCTTAGTTTTTGATTATCTTTAATTGTACAGATACCGATTAGAAACTCTTCTCGCGCAATGAAGTCATCTGTTTTAATCTGGATAAGTTTATTACCCTTTCCCTTTGAGAGCTGTGGCAGTTCGGAAACTGGAAAAATTAGTAATCTTGCTCTGTTGGTAATCACTGCGACAAAATCAGACTCAAAATTTTGGACTTTTGTAATCCTCATCGTTTTAGCCTGTTTAGAGAGGGTTATTGCATGCTTTCCAGATTTTGTCTTAGATTGTAAATTGCCAAGAGTCGATATGAATCCATATCCCGCATCCGATGAGAGAATGACTAACTGCTCATCATCTCCCATTACAACGTCAATAAATTCAGCTCCGATTGGCGGTGTCAATCTTCCTGTTAACGGCTCCCCCTGACCCCGAGCACTTGGAAGAGAGTTAGCTAGCAATGTGTACGACCTGCCTGAAGAGTCCATAAAGAAGGCCATTTTATTACTTCTGCCTTTTGCATCTTTTAAGAATGTGTCACCAGACTTATAGTTTAATGCCGAAGAATCAATTTCATGTCCCTTAGCAGCCTTTACCCAGCCTTTCTCGCTAAGAACAACTGTAACATTCTCTGCTGGAATCATATCTTGATCATTAAATGCCTGTGCAGATATTACATCTGAAACAATTTGACATCGCCTTTTGTCACCAAATTCTTCAAGAATGACGCGTAACTCTTTCTTGATATATGTTTTTAATCTTGTTTCACTTGAAAGCAGAAGTTCAATCGATTTGCGCTCCTTTTCAAGCTCATCTGCCTCACTCTTTATTTTCACCTCTTCGAGTTTAGCTAAATGACGTAACTTTAATTCTAAGATTGCCTCTGCCTGAATTTCACTAATTTTGAATTTTTTAATTAAAACAGGCTTTGGTTTTTCTTCGCTTCTAATAATTGCAATTACTTCATCAATATTTAGATAGGCAACTAACAATCCCTCTAAGATGTGAAGTCGATCTAAAATTTTATTAAGTCTAGAATTAAGCCTATTAACTACAACCTGCATCCTAAATTGAAGCCATTCCTTAAGTAGGGGGATCAGGGGTTTAACTTGTGGTTTTCCATCTAGACCAATGACGTTCATGTTGACTCGGTAATTTTTCTCTAGGTCTGTGGTGGCAAACAAATGAAGCATTAACTGGTCACAATCAACTCTATTCGACCTTGGGACAACAACAATCCGTGTTGGATTTTCATGGTCTGATTCATCTCTAAGGTCATCTACCAGAGGAAGTTTTTTATTCCTCATCTGAGTAGCTATTTGAGTAATCACTTTTGCGCCCGAGGTTTGATATGGCAAAGCTTCAATTACGATCTCTCCATCCTCTTTGATGTAACTTGCCCTCATTTTGACCGAACCATTCCCCGTCTCATACATTTGATAGAGTTCTTCTTGAGAGCTTACTATAAAAGCATTTGTTGGGTAGTCCGGTGCTGGCAGAATTTTCAATAAGGCCTCTAAGTCAGTTGATGGCTTTTCAAGAAGCTGAATGCAAGCACTTATTACCTCTATTAAGTTGTGTGGGGGCATATCAGTTGCCATACCCACAGCAATTCCTGAAGTACCATTGAGCAATAAATTTGGAACTTGGGCTGGCAATTGAAGTGGCTCTTTGATTGTTCCATCAAAATTATCTGTCCAACTAACGGTACCTTGATTTATTTCACTAAGGAGTAAATCTGCATAGGGTGATAGTTTTGATTCAGTGTATCGCATCGCTGCAAAAGATTTAGGATCATCTGGAGCCCCCCAGTTACCTTGTCCATCAATGAATGGGTATCGATAAGAGAATGGTTGCGCCATCAGAACCATTGCCTCGTAACAAGCACTATCGCCATGAGGATGAAACTTTCCTAAGACATCTCCAACTGTTCTAGCAGATTTTTTGAATTTTGCAGTTGATTTAAGACCAAGCTCACTCATCGCATAGATGATTCTTCTCTGGACTGGTTTGAGACCATCTCCAACAAATGGGAGGGCACGGTCAAGAATGACATACATTGAGTAATCAAGGTAAGCGCGCTCACTAAATTCTCCAACGCTTTGCTGCTCAATGCCGTTTTGGCTCATTCTTTTCCTAAATAAAAATTAATACTGAATTCAAAATATTTTTGAATGAATTATATTTTAATTGAACTCCTCATCCAGTAATCATTAATTCATGACTTCTATGAAGAAATTAGCCAGGTGGCCAAGTTAATTGGCGGCCACCTAAACAATGCAGGTGAATATGTGAAACAGTCTGGCCGCCATCGCTATTACAATTCATAACTAATCTGTAGCCATTTTCTGAGAATTTATGCTCTTTAGCAATATTTGAAGCAGTGATACTTAGTCTTCCCATTAATGCTTCATCAGTCGCATCATTAGCAGTAGAAATATGCTCTTTTGGTATCACTAAAAAATGTTCAGGTGCCTGAGCATTGACATCTTTAAAGGCCAATACTCTGTCATCTGAATAGAGAATCTCAGCAGGTATGTCACCTTTAATTATTGAACAAAAAATACAATTTTCCATAATACAATTTTATATCTTTCAAAAACTAATATAAACAAATTCTAGCAGAACTTATAATTATGTTAAATCACTTTATAAGGAAAACTATGCTTTCTAATAAGAATCTCGATACCCTTTTTACTAAAGCACGAAGTCACAAAGCCTGGCTCAATAAAGATATTACAAATCATCAAATAAATCAAATTTATAATTTATTAAAATTTGCTCCAACCTCAGGTAACTGCTGTCCAGCAAGATTTACATTTATAAAAACTAATGATTCAAAAAATCGATTGAAACCCGCTTTAGATAAAGGAAATATTGAACAAGCTATGGACGCACCTTGCGTAGTAATTATTAGCTATGACACAGAATTTTATGAGTCTTTGTCAATTCTCTCTCCGCATAGTGATGCTAAAGCGAACTTCGTAGGAAAAGAAAATAAAATAAAAAATACTGCTGAGTTTAACTCAACTCTTCAGGGTGCCTACCTTATTATGGCATCTCGCTCAGTTGGGTTAGATTGCTGTCCAATGCTTGGATTCAATAAAGAAACACTCAATCAAGAATTCTTTCCTGATGGCAAATATAAGTCATTGTTTATTTGTGGGATTGGATATGGTGACAGCTCAGAGCTTTATGAAAGAGCTCCGAGGCTAGATTTTATAGATGTCTGCAATATCGTTTAAAAGGCTACCAATACTTAGGATAACTTCGTTCGTTTGATAAATTATTATAAAACAATGCTACGATTACTATTAGTATCGATCCTATTATAGTGGGCATCCATAAATATTCCCATTGCGCACCGAGTAAAAAAACAATAAATGGATTAGAGCCTGCTGGAGGATGTGGAACTCTAAAGAACTGCATGGCAGCAATAGCAAAAGCCAATGCTAAGGCCATACTCCACCAATCTGAACTCACTAAATGATAGAAAATAAGTCCAATAAGAGTTGTCACAAAGTGACCTAAGATAACATTTCTGGGCTGTGCAAAGGGAGATGCAGGGAGCACAAATAAAACAAAAATTGATGCTCCAAACGAACCCATAATAATTGGCTGATTAGTGACATATGCCAAATAACCAATGACACACGCAGCAAGAAAAGCGCCTAAAGATATAAACCCTAATTCTTTAAGTGGAGGTCTTGGAGGGATGGGTGCAGGCGAACCTTTGAGTTTGGTTAGGTAAGACATGATTAATCCAGAGCTAAAAAAGGTGTAAATTATATACTAGATTATTGTTTTAACCGGAGCTTCAAGAGTGCTCCATTACTTTACTTGTAAAGTATTTCTGCAATATCAGTCCAGTGCAAATAAAAACAACACCAATGATAGTTGAAATTATTATCTTTTCGCCTAATACAAAATGCAAAATAATTAGAGAAAGAAATGGAGTAATAAAAACCAAGCTAGCAACGCGTGAAACTGTTGTTGAGGTTTTTAAAGCTAACTGCCATAAAACAAGGCTAATCCCCATTTCAAAGCAACCTATATAAATCGATCCCATTAACCCATTAAATGAGGGAATCACAAATGAATTAGTCAACAAAACAAATAACAAAATAAATGGGAAACTAAACAAAAATATAAGAAACAAACTCACCAGGCTGTCATTGGAATTTTTTGTATTAAAAAGCCAAAATAATGACCATATAACGGTACTGATTAACATCAAAAAAACCCCAAAAGGATTTTCAAATTGCATTGAAAATATATCACCGTTTGTTGCAATCACAATAACACCAAAATAACAAACAATAATCGATAAAAAAGATTTGATATCTATCGTTTGTTTGAGAATAGGTATAGAGAGGATAACAAGCATGACTGGCCAACTAAAATTAATGACCATAGCCTCCTGCGCGGGTAAGGCATCATACCCTTTAAATAAAATGATGTAATAGAGGCAAGGATTCATAAATCCAAGAAGAGCACATTTGATTAAATCACTTCGTGAAAAACTTCCGATTAAATTAAGTTTGCCCTGGTAAAGAACAATAATAAATAATACACATATTGAGAATAATGTTGAATATAAGACTAATTGAATAGGCTCTAAGTGCTCCAAAGATAGTTTAAATGCGCTGGCAACTGTAGACCAAAAAAAAATGGCAATACCAGCAAAAAGATAAGCTTTACTTTGATTATTCAGACTTGGTAACATTCTATCGATTCAATTGACTTGATAAAGGCAAAGCTGACAACTTATACCCTCTTTAATATTGTACTCTGAAGAGTTATGAAAAAGCCTATGCCAAGCGTTAGTATTTTCTAGATCGTTAATGATTTTCATATAAGGCGATGCCTCCCATTCCTGTTTTCGAACTGTAAAACATATGTAACCAGCCTTTTTAGTTATTCTTAACATCTCTTTAAGTGCTTCTGGACCGACATGACCACAGGTAAAGGTTCCAGCACAAACTATAGCATCAAAAGAATTATCCTCATAATCTAGTTTTTTTGTTAAGTCTACTAATCTTAATGATTGGTATATTTTTTTTTGGTTGGCTACACTTAACATTTCCTCTGAAAAATCAACACCCTCTATATTATTAAAACTATTTTTATGAAGAATTTCTCCAACAAGGCCTGTTCCGCAACCAGCATCGAGTACTCTTGCTTTTTTATTTTTAAGATAATTAAGAAGAAGGTCTGTGGTAATTAGATGCCCAACATAGCCTGCCAAATGAATGACGTCATGCTCATAATCTGAAGCCCAATTCTTATAAATCACTTCAAGCTCATCTAAGTCAGCAGCATGCAATGTTTCATAAATTGTAGAGATCATACTTTTTGTATTTTTCATAGCACTATAGTCATCATTAATACTGTTAACCAAAAATTATTTATCCTTAATTAGAGCATAACTATAAATTACAAGTCCAGCCCAAACGCCCACAAATCCTATCAATTGATTTGAGTTGACTGCCTCATTTTGTAAAACATAGCCAACAAGAAATTGAATTGTTGGTGTAATTAAAAATAAAATTCCAACCGTCGTCAAAGGAAGTAGCTTAGTTCCAGCATTGAATAATGCTAATGGTATCACTGTAACAGCACCTGCTAATATTAATAAAATATTTGTGGAGACGCCTACATTTAAAAATGCAACATCATAGTTTGAATAAAACCACACAGTAAATATTAAAAAAAACGGAAGCAATATTAATGTTTCAATGTAAAGACCAGGAACTGCTGATGAAGCCATCGCTTTTCTAGCTATACCATAAGCTGAAAAAGTAAATCCGACTAAGAGCCCTAGCCATGGAAATGAATCTCCACTAAAAACATAATATAAAGCGCCAAATGTAGCAAAGAATACAGCCAATTGTTTTAATTTTGAAATCCTTTCATTGAAGAAAATATAGCCGCCTATCATATTGATTACTGGTGATAGAAAATAACCCATAGAAGCCTCAACAACTCGACCCAAGTTAACTGCAAAAATATAGCCGCCCCAGTTTATAGTGATAAGGATCGCAGTTATAAGCAAAAAAACTAATTCTTTTTTAGAGGATAAAGACTCTTTAAAATTAGATTTCCAAGTGGGTTTAGAGTACACCAGAAAAAATAAAACTGGAACCGCCCATAACATTCTATGAAGAAGAACTTCAGATGGGTTGACGTGATTGAGTAATGCCCAATAAAGGGGAAAGCAACCCCACATTAGGTAGCCTGAAAGGACAAGCAGAATGCCTTTATTCATGGCTCTTAAGCAAAAGAAAAAAGGCTTATTGTAGACTAAATAGTCTTTATGTGTTTTTAATGTTTATAGTAGTCTTTTTCAAAACTTGTGTGACCCAAGGTATCGCTCTCACTCGTTTTATCGTTTATTTCATTCAAATTTTCATTAATACGAAAAAGAATAACAACCATTTCACAAGCCACTCTTGATGCTAACGAGCCACCAATAACCCAAACTAGACCTCTCCAAAAATCACCCTCTAGAAAAATGTCCCCTAGGCCTTTGGTAATGAAAGCAAATAAAAGTATCCAATAGAATAGTGTAATAAGCTTAGGAGTAACCATTTCATCCAGATAGAACATGTAATGGTTATCGAGCTTTTCAGTAGTTAGCTTGAAAGCTTTTTTTATACTTTCCAAGATTTCATTTTTATTCATTTTGCTCACCTTTATTTTCTTGTAACTAACTTTATTATAATGTCAATGAATTAAAAAGTCCTGTATTCCTGATTTGATAACTTAAGCTATCAATTTTGGTAAAAAAAAAGCCCATCTAAACGATGGGCTTTTTGTAGATATTTGGATCTTATTATTTATGGATTTGTACGCTAGTAAATGCTCCACCAATAACTTCACTCTCTGAGTACGAGCCATTAGCTGTACCACCTGCATCTAACTCAACACCAGTAGCACCAACATAGTCAACAGGAAGACCGCCTGAGATCCACTTTAAGCACTCAGCTAGTTTGCCAGCTTGACATTCATTTCCAGGAGCATTAGCAACATTCAATACTTCTGCTTGAATAGCAGCTCTATCAGTAGAACCTGCAGCCTGTGAAGCTAGAATAATCAAAGCCATCGCATCGTAAGATTCAGCTGAAAAGACTCCAGTTCCATCAACACCGCCAGCTTCAGCAACAGCAACCCAGTTTGCACCGAGCGTAGCATCTGGAGAAGGTAAAGTACCCCACGAACCATCTGCAACTGCACCTGAAGTTACTGAACTAATCATACCATCACCAAAGATGTAGTCACTAAACGCACCTGTATCTTCTGATGCAGCAATAATTCCTCTACCACCAGTATCTGCATAACCTAATACAGCTAAAGTAGCTGAGCCACCTGCTGATAATGCAGCAACATCAGCTGAATAGTCAGCCTTATCGTCATCATGTCCTGCCATAACAGTTACTGTTCCGCCCATAGCTTCATAAGCAGTTACGAATGCATCGGCTAAGCCCTTACCATAGTCACTATTTGAGTGAGTTACTGCCATATCAGTTTGACCTCTAGCAATTGCAATGCTTGCAATTACTGGACCTTGTCTAGCATCTGAAGGCGCAGTTCTAAAGAACCAACCACCATCTTCTAAAGTAGTTAGAGCTGGTGATGTGGCTGATGGTGAAATTGAAACGATACCGTTAGGAACTAGTACATTAGTAATAACCGCGCCAGTGTTACCTGAACAGTTAGGACCCATAATAGCCATAACGTTATCATCATTGACCATTTTTTCAGCCTGAGCAATTGCAACCGCTGGATCGATACATACTGAGTCACCTTGAACTACATTGATAGTACCCTGAAGGTAAGCACCAGATGCGTTTGCTTCCGTTACAGCAAGATTTGCACCACCTGACATTGGACCAATCATTGATTCAAGAGGTCCAGTAAATCCTTGAAGCTCTCCAACGTTGACAGTAGCGCCGTAAGATGCTGTTGCCATAGTTGCTGACAATACTACGCCAGCTGTTGTCTTTAAATAACTTTTCATTTTATCTCCTAATTTTAAAAAAAGATTCCCTACGCTCAATAAACAATTAAGTCGTATTTCCAAAGGGATTCAAGGGTAATGATAAACAGTTTCCTGTGCTTTGTGTTAAAAATATTAGAAAAAAAATATACTAAATCTTACTGGGATAGTACATTCTGGATATTATTAAAGCTCCTTATTTTTTTCTGGCAGAAGGCCGCCAGGCGAAAATCTCATAATAAGAAGCAATATAGCCCCCATAAAGACAAGTCGAAGGTAGTGTACTCGATCTTCAATAAATTCTAATGATGCGCTCCCTTCCTGCATGGTATTGCTAAGTATATCAACAAACCAAAGCCCCATTGGTCCAGATTGAATCCATATAAACCAAATGATAAATGCTCCCAAAACAGATCCCATATTATTACCCGAACCTCCAAGAATAACCATCACCCAGATTAAGAAAGTAAATCTTAGGGGCTGGTATGCAGTAGGAATAAAAATTCCATCATAGGTAACCAATAAAGCGCCGGCTACTCCAACGATCGCAGAACCTAGCACAAAAATTTGAAGATGTTGGCGCTTGATATCTTTTCCCATTGCAGATGCAGCTACTTCATTATCTCTAATCGCCCTAACTTTTCTTCCCCATGGAGAATTTAACGCAAGATTTGAAAGAACAATAAAAGCAACCAAAATTGAAATAAATAATCCTGAGTAACAAAGTTTTACAAAAACAACAGCTGACTCCCTTACGTAATCACCTAATCTTACAATTTGTTCTGATTGAGAAAGCAATTGAAGCTCTGATTTGTGAATCCAGGCAACAATATTTTGCAGCCATTCAGATTTTTGCATATCAACTTCGTAAGGAACAGGCCTGGGAAGTCCATATACATTTTTTAGACCTCGAACAAACCAGTCTTCATTCTTGATGACATACAAAATAATTTCAGAAATACCTAAAGTGGCAATTGCAAGATAATCCGTTCTTAAGCCTAAAGTTATCTTTCCAATCAACCATGCCGCTATTGCGGCAGCAAATCCACCTACAACCCATGAGAAAGCCACAGGTAGTCCAAAACCACCTAAATAACCTGTAATTGCAGGATCAACCTTTTCAATTAAATCTGAAGCTTCAGAGAAGTAATGTCTGGTTATTAAATAGCCAATAACAACTATAAGCGTAGTTAACCATTGATTAACCCCTCTCCTATTGAGTAATATTCCTGCTGCAATAGTGACTGCACCAAATATTAGCGCAATAAGCATCTTCATGCCGCCCACATCTATCGCTTCAGTCACAGGCTGCTGAGCTATGAGAACTACACTGACACCACCCAGAGCTGCAAAACCCATAATTCCAACATTAAATAATCCTGCATAGCCCCATTGAATATTAACACCTAGGGCCATAATAGCTGAAATTAAAGACATATTGATAATTCCAAGTGCTAGCGCCCAAGACTGGTTAAGCCCTACAAATAAAAGTATAAATGCCATTATTGCAAAGTAGGCAATGGCTTTATTAGCCTGCAAAATTGTATTTAAATTATTCATCAAACAATCTCCTTACCCTTAAACAATCCTGTCGGCTTTATTAGGAGAACAATAACCAAAATGACAAAGGATATTGCGTATTTATACTCTGTACCAATAAGCTGCACTAAAGAGCTAGGATGCATAGAAAGTGGAAGCAAATATATTAAAAATTTCTTGTATGCATAAGTAAGAAGTATCTCAGAAAATGCAACCAAAAAGGCACCCGCAATTGCGCCTATAGGGGAACCAATACCACCAACAATGACCGAGGCAAAAATTGGCAGAAGTAATAAGTGGTACTGCTGAGGCGCAAAACCTTTATCTAAACCGTAAAGCGTTCCAGCAATGGTTGTAAATAGCGCTACAAGTAACCAAGTTATTTGAACTACTTTATCAGGGTCAATTCCTGATAGAAGAGCTAACTCTTTGTTATCTGAATAAGCACGCATGGCTTTTCCAGTTTTCGTTTTTTGTAAAAAATAAAATAGAAAAGCTACTAGTAATATAGCAATAGTTACGGTTAAAAATTGAGATGTTTTGAGCGCAATGCCTTGCTCTAGTCCAGTAAAAGCCTTAAATTCTCTAACAGAAAAAATGAATCTCTCACCATCTCCAAACCTTTGGGCAGAAGCCCCTAATATAAACCGAACAATACCTCCAGTAACAAACATAACACCTATCGAAGCAGTAATACCAACAATATTCTGCTTAGCGTTTATTCTACGATAGTGCTTATAGATTAATCTGTCAATTAACAGTAAATAAATTGCCATACCTATTAAAGCCATTGGAATTGCTAATAGAGCAGTTGGGACTCCACTAATTGTCCAACCTTTACTAATCATGAAGCCACTAATTAATATAACAAGCATCGTTCCAAAAGCCATACTGTCGCCCTGGGCAAAATTGGAAAACCTTAAAATTGAGTAAACTAGAGTGACCGCCAATGCACCTAAAGCCAATTGAGAGCCATAAGATAACGCAGGCAGGATTACAAAGTTAGTAAGTAAAGCAAAGGCGTTAATTATATCGATTGAGTCTGACATCTAACCTCCTAGAAACTTCTTACGAACTTCAGGATCATTTATGAGTTCTTTTCCTGTTCCTGTATGCTCATTGCGTCCAGAAACTAAAACAAAACCCTTATCCGCAATATTCAAAGCCTGCTGAGCATTTTGCTCAACCATAAGAACTGCCATTCCAGCATTTCTTACATCTAGTATATTAGAAAAAATCTCATCCATTACAATCGGCGATACTCCTGCTGTAGGCTCATCTAAAAGCATTACTGAAGGCTTTGTCATCATAGCTCTACCGAAAGCAACCTGCTGCCTTTGACCCCCTGATAATTGCTCAGCAAGTTGTTTACGTTTCTCATAAAGAATAGGGAATAACTCATAAACCTCTTCAATGGTTGAACTGATATCGTCTTTTCTGATAAATCCGCCCATTTGAAGATTCTCTTCAACTGTCATTGATGGAAAAACATTTTTTGTTTGAGGTACAAATGCCAATCCTTGACTTATCCTATCCTGAGTTGAAAGCATTGAAATATCTTTTCCATCTAATGTGACTGAACCAGAAGTTGCTTCTAGCATCCCTAAAAGGACCCTCATTACCGTCGATTTTCCAGCGCCATTTGGGCCAACAATAACTGCCAATTCACCCTTTTCAACAGCAACTGAACACTCATGAAGAATTGGAACAACGCCGTAAGAAGCCACTAAATTTTTTCCTTCAAGATATGCCATTAATTAGTTGCCTCAGTTTTAATTCCTTTTCCCAGATAGGCCTCAATCACAGCGTCACTACTTTTAATTTCATCAGGGGTACCACTCTTCAAAATTTGACCTTCTGCAAGAACAACGACTGGATTACAGAGTCTTGAAATAAAGTCCATATCATGCTCGATCATGCAGAATGTATAGCCTCTTTCCTCATTAAGCTTGAGTATTGCATCTCCAATCTGCTTCAGAAGAGTTCGATTTACACCTGCTCCAACTTCATCTAGAAGAACCACTTTGGCATCAACCATCATCGTTCGAGCTAATTCTAATAACTTTTTCTGACCACCAGATAGATTTCCAGCTTGTTCATTTTTGAGGTGGCTAATACTTAGAAAATCAATGACTTCTTCTGCTTTGGTTTGAAGCGTTTTTTCTTCCTCTTGTATTTGCTTTCGCTTTAACCATGTATTCATAAGATCTTCTCCCAGCTGATTGGCTGGGACCATCATCAAGTTCTCAAGAACACTCAGCGTTGGGAACTCATGAGCAATCTGAAATGTTCTAAGTAGTCCTTTATGAAAAAGCTGGTGAGATGTAAGGTCTGTGATATCTTCACCGTCAAGAATAATTTCACCTTCGGTTGGCTGATAGAGACCAGCTATTAAGTTAAACA
>ERZ1046876.818-NODE-818-length-22254-cov-5.151358_pt1 | contig 22254 bp, 18 predicted proteins | sample MGYA00383094_ERZ1046876 | MGnify/ENA primary metagenome ERZ1046876 (study PRJEB29581, sample SAMEA5548364) | metagenome | biome: marine; feature: coastal; material: water | depth 50 m | study: Short-term variability in the microbial, nano- and picoplankton...
TGCTGCATCCTCTATCCAGCGTAAATTATCTTTCAGCTGTTGTTTGATTTCATCTGGTGCATCTACTAGCATATTTTTAATGACATCTGCTGCAATCTTATCGGTTTTGAGTAAATCATCGTCATTTCCAGAACAACAAACCCAACGAAATGGCCCGAAACCAAGATCAAAACACATCGGCCCCATGATGTCTTCAACATATGAAGGATAGCGGAAACCAATGCCTTCCGCTGCCATGACATCTGCACCCGCTCTACTTGCTTCAAGGAGGAATGCATTACCATAATCCCAGAAGTAAGTGCCATTGGCTACAAGAGAATTAACAGCAGTGGCATGACGTCTTAGGCTCGATTGTACCTCTTCCTTGAATTGGGCAGGATTTGCACTCATCATCTCTTTTGCTTGCTCATAGTTTAGACCAACGGGGTAGTAACCTCCCTGCCACGGATTGTGTAAACTGGTTTGGTCACTCAAAAGTTCAATTCCAATCTCTCTTTCAAGTAGTCTTTCTAATAAATCAACTATATTCCCGACATGACCAATAGAAATAGCGCGTTTCTCTTCTTTAGCCAACACCATTCTATCAATTGCATCATCAACATCACTAGCGATTTCGCTAAGCCAACCCTGAGAATGACGTTTCTTGGCGGCATGCTCGTTGATTTCACTAACGATACAAGCAGCTCCAGCAATTACAGCAGCTTTGGCTTGTGCTCCACTCATTCCACCAAGTCCCGATGTTACAAAACAAATACCATTCAAACTATCACCGGTACCTAGGTGGTTGCGTGCAGCATTCAGTAATGTGATAGTAGTTCCATGAACTATTCCTTGTGGCCCGATATACATGTATGAGCCTGCAGTCATTTGCCCAAATTGACTGACTCCTAAGGCGTTAAAACGTTCATAATCCTCTTGCGATGAATAATTTGGAATCACCATTCCGTTGCTGATTACTACGCGGGGCGCCTCTCGATTAGATGGAAATAATCCCAAAGGATGACCTGAATTCATCACAAGTGTTTGTTCTTCATCCATCAGTGACAAATATTTCATAGTTAAGCGATATTGAGCCCAGTTCTGAAATACGGCTCCATTGCCCCCATATGTGATTAATTGGTGAGGAAATTGTGCGACATCTGGGTCGAGATTGTTTTGAATCATCAACATTATCGAAGCCGCTTGTTGTGTTTTGGCGCCATATGATGATATTGGGTGGGCTTTCATCTCAACTGAAGTCGGCCTAAACCTCATCATGAATATGCGGCCATAATCTTCAAGTTCTTCTTTAAATTCTGGCGCTAATATTTCATGCATCGATGACGGGAAATAGCGAAGTGCATTAGCTAAAGCCAATCTCTTTTCGGAATTATTTAGAATCTGTCTTCTCTGAGGAGCGTGATCTACAGAATCGTCATGACCTGGGTGAGGCGGTAAATGCACAGGAATACCTTCACCGAAGTCGATGATAACAGGCTCTGCCCCGCTCGCCATAACGATGGCTCACGTAAGTAGGATTTGAGCCTTTGTTGCTGTATGGTTAGACCGCAGCAGATGTATGGCTTTGTGGACGCCATAAAGTAAAGGCTAGCCCGACAAGAATCATGACAGTTGAGAATATTGCCATGCCTTGCGACAATCCTACTTCGCGATACTCCACGAGCCAACCAGCTAAGCTAGTGGATATTGCTAATGCGGCTGAAAGCAGTAACATATCGGCACTGAAAACTCGACCTCGCATTTCATCTTCCACCCATTCTTGCTCGAGTATAGTGGAGAAAACCCAACTCGCTGCACTGCCACTGTGAGCCACTATTATCAGGAAGAAGGTTAACCACATCGAGATATGAATCGTTAGACTTATCGTCAAATATACCAGTCCTGAAACAGTCACAAAATGCCCTAGCAATTGCGGCCATCTCGTGCGATCCCTGAAAATCATTCTAGCCAATATAGGCCCAATGCCTGTACCAACTCCACGCGCTAGGTAGAACAAACCAATACCCATCGCAAAGTCATTTACAGAATATTGTGCTGCGGCCAGTACTAAGAAGACACCAGCTAGGCCACCCCCTGCAATATTCCATGCAGCTTTAGCAAATAATATGCGTAAAAGGCGTTTTTCACCATAGATTCTCTTCCAGCCACTTACAATGTTTGAAAAACCAGTTCGCAATAGCGAACCTTGCATATCTGCGCTAACCTTTTGCGGCATATCTATGAAAAATAGAATCACCATACCAACTGCGAAGGTTGCAGCATCAATGATAAACGCCGCATCAGTACCGGCTATAGAGACTACAAAACCTCCCAAGGCAGAGCCGAGTGCCAAAGATGTAGACCATGATGCCGAGCCAAGTGTATTAGCAGTCACCAATTCATTTTCAGCAACTATATTGGGTAAGGCAGCCATTTCAGCTGTCATGTAAACACCATGCAAAAGTGTCATCACTCCCGTTAAAGCAATCATCCAGACCATGTCTTCAGGGCCATCTACTTTGAGAAAACTAAGTGCAATAATAACCGATGAACCGTTTGCAAAAATCATCATCCATTTGCGAGACCAGCGGTCAGCGAGCATACCGATAAATGGCTGAAATATCGCAAAAGAACCCATCCTTACAGTTAGAAGAATTCCGATTAAAAATGCCGAACCAGTATGGGTATTTATCAAAACAAATAGTGCAATTAAATTTACCCATTCACCTAGCATTGAAATAATATTTGCTATCCAAAAACGACGGAAGTCGCGGTTGCAGCGGACGAGTTCGAAATATCCAACTTCGCGCATATCACTCCTCCTCGGAAGAAGGCGGATTCAGTGATTCTAGTGTACAAATTATCCACTTCGATGTAGGGGTATTAGATAATTCAGCAGTCGAATCAAGATGAACCAAAGGATTGGCTTCTGGGAAATATGTAGCAATATTCCCCCGGGGCATATCATATGGGACTAATTGCCAATTATTTGCAGCTCTAGTGCTTCCTTTGAAATGAGAGGTTACATTTACTCTAGTTCTAGTTTTCCAACCTCTATCACTCATATCTTGTGCATTCATCAAAATAACACGGCGATTACCGTGAATACCCCTGTATCTGTCGTGGAGGCCATAGATAGTGGTGTTGTATTGATCATGAGATCTTATGGTCATCATCACATAATGGTCTTCTTTTAGATTCATATCCGGTAATGGATTAGAGATAAAATTAGCCTTCCCATTTTCAGTCATAAACGTCCGACTATCGCGAGGAGGGTTTGGTAATGTGAAACCAGAAGGGACTCTTACGCGCTGGTTAAAATTTTCAAATCCAGCAATTGATTTAGCGATTAAGTCGCGTGTTGAATCGTTATTGATGCTATGCTCTAGCCAATTCACGCAATGATCACTCGGCAATGTTCGCATCGCCAACGAGCAAACAATCCATGATTCGCTACGCAACATCGAACTAGCAGGCTGAAGGCTACCACGCGAAGTATGAACCACACTCATCGAGTTTTCAACCGAAACAAATTGCTTTTTACCGTTAGCAATATCGAGCTCAGTACGGCCTAAGCAAGGTAATATCAGTGCTGACTTACCAGTCAAGAGATGGCTACGATTTAATTTCGTAGATATTTGTACCGTGAGCCCAACTTTGGCTAGTGATGATGCAGTCAATTCGGTATCTGGAGTGGCTGATAGGAAATTTCCGCCCATGCACACAAACGTGTCTATCAGTCCATCCCTCATTGCTCGGATATTCCCCACCACGTCGTAACCATGGCTGCGCGGGGAGATTATTCCAGTGCCCGCATCCATTCGCAAGAGAAATTCTTCCGAGGGACTCTCCCAGATACCCATGGTTCGATCGCCTTGGACATTAGAGTGGCCGCGAACAGGGCATAATCCAGCCCCAGCACGGCCGATGTGGCCGCCGAGCAAAAGGAGATTCGTCACTTCTTGAATTACAGCCACGCCGTTTCTATGTTGAGTTAAACCCATAGCCCAGCATGCAATTACTGCCTTCGAATCGGCAAACATCTCTCCCGCTCTTTCAATCTCCTCTCGAACTAAACCACTATCTTCCTCGATTCTCTCCCATGTAGTGTTTTCTAAATTAGTACACATTTGTGAAAAACCTGCACTATACTCTTGGATGAATTTATTATCAATTGCTCCGGTAGAAATACAATACTTCAACAAACCATGCATGAGAGCAGCGTCACCACCTATTTTGACTTGCAAATGCACATCAGCAAGTCTTTCAGAACCGAATGACAAATTCATATAATCCTGAGGATGTTTAAATCGAGACAGGCCTGCTTCAGCCAGCGGATTAACATGGATTATCTTAGCACCCTTTCTCTTAGCATCGCGTAACGCTGTCAACATCCTAGGATGATTTGTACCGGGGTTCTGGCCAATAACCATAATCAAATCAGAGTGTTCAAAATCGTCAAGGGTAACAGTCCCTTTACCGATTCCAATTGAAGCATTCAGACCGCGCCCGCTGGATTCGTGGCACATATTTGAACAGTCAGGTAGATTATTCGTTCCGTATGATCTGGCAAATAACTGATACAGGAAGGCTGCTTCATTTGAAGTTCTACCAGAGGTATAGAAAGCAGCCCTCTCAGGAGGTGATGATTTTAGTGAGTTAGATATTATATCCAGTGCTTCATCCCAAGCGATACGTTGGTATTTGTTGCCACCAGGTGGCAAATACATCGGATGGACGAGCCTCCCCTGGTTATTTAGCCAATAATCGCTCTTATTTGCGAGTTCTTGCACAGTTATATTTTCGAAGAATTTTGGCTCTACACGAGATTTTGTAGCTTCATCTGCAACTGCTTTGGCGCCATTTTCACAGAACTCGAACGAGGATGCATCGCTAGGATCTGGCCATGCACAACCGGGGCAATCGAAACCATCTTTCTGATTAACCATACTCAATGTACGTATTGTGCGTGAAACTCCCATTTTAGCAATGCTGTGACGCATTGTTGAAATCGTAGCAGGAATCCCTGCTGCTACTGCTTTAGGAGACGATATACGTAAGCGATTATCATCTGAAGGAGTCGTTGAACTGCACCCTCTGTCCTCAGACATGATTGTCTTCAAAAGGAATGACTTGTCAATCCTTCGCCTTTAATCGACTAATAGGGCCCACGATTGCTGCATTGTCACCTCTGGCGAAAGCGACTAGAGTGATATTGTAATCGCGTGCAAGTTTAGCGGCTGCCTCTGACATAGCACCTACAGAAACCACCATCTCAATGGACATCCTTGCAGCCTTAGCGATCAATTCCCATCCCGCTCTACCGCTAAGGACCAAAACATGTTCCTCAGGATTAAGACCTGAATTTAGCGCTGCACCAATCACCTTGTCGACAGCATTATGCCTTCCAATATCCTCACGGATTACGATTATTTCGCCAGAAACATGGCAAAGTGCGGCGCAATGTGTACCTCCGGTTGTGGCGAACATCTTCTGGCGCAATTGCATGTTATCGCAAAAAGTAGATGGCTTTATTTTAACTCTGATAGTATCTTTTACAGTATTTGCAAATGGATTTTCGATATCCTTGTCCCCGCAAGCCCCACATGCTGCTGTCAATAGTTGTTCACGGGCTTCAAAATCAAGTTCACCGCTGATGTAAATGCTATTGGTATCACATCTGATATCGCTAACAATACCATAGCCTTCGCATGCAACATGCCCTCTCCCCAAATCTTCCAAATCATATGCGCTAGCCAACAAAGAAAGTTTCTTATCACCATTGCAAAATATGGTGATTACCGATTCATCAGCGAGATTGTCTTGCTCGAACGTAAAGCCATTTTCACTTAATCTGTGGAGTGGTGTTTTACCCATAATATCACTCACGCAAGTGCTCTATGTCAAAGAATTCAAACTGCAAATCAACAAGTTCGGATGATGATTCTACTGAAGAATATGCTTTCAGAGGCTCTTCATTTAGGACAAAGAATTGCTCACCCCAATTAAATTTCGACAGAAGGTTTCGCGCTTGCTTTTCATTACCTTTCAGATAGAGAATGGTGGCGATCGCCTCAGCAGTAGTCAATTTCGAAGGTTTGCCCCAATTAACAGGATTTGCTGCTAAAACAAGAGGTAGCATTCTACGCTGTAATTTCGTATTTCTTGTGACCTTTTCTACAGAACTTTCGATCTGAGCCCATGAACAATCCAGTCCTACAATCGCTCCACCCTTGATTAATAAATCATGGTCTTCAGGGCCAAAAACCTTGCCGCACAATGGGTCTAATATAATCCCGCGTCGAGGCAATCGTTCTACTTTTTTGTGGATAGTTACTAAGCCTTTTTTTGCTAATCTGACCGCAGTATTTTTCTTTGGGTCATCTTGCTCTAACCAGATAACATGCACGGGAATATCAGTCATTAAGCCCCTTCCTGGCATCTTTTAAGAAATCGCCAATGGTAAGACCACGACCTGAAGCAACCCCTACTTGTCTTTCTGAATCAGGTGAAAGTTCAACCATCAATTCTATCCCCAATATTCTCTCAAACTTCCTTATGACTGAATTAGTAGGGCTTTTACCATTCTCTGATGATTGAATTACGTTAAGTGTCTCTGCCATTCTACGCGCCAACTCGCGCTTATCCCAGCCCTTTTTATCACGTGCTGTAGTGATTCTCTGATTGAAATCAGGTGCTAATTCCTTTTCTCCTCTAGACATAATGTCCTTGTTTTTCCTAGGTGTAGTGAAAGTTCGGGCTTTTTGAGCCATTGCAAGTCCAGGAGCCACTCCTTTCTGTTTACTAGAGGTATTATCTTGGCAACGAGTGCACAGTGACAACTCTGCTCTACCCATCAACATTTTTCGAGTGCTGACATTCATCGCTCCACACACTTCACAGTCACCCATGACCTCACCAATACCTTGTCCTTGGCGGCGTTTGATGAATGCTTCGGAAGTCTAGTAATTGTAAATTAAAGACGGTGGATTGATGAAGAGTGTAGTTCTGGGCTGTTCATGGGCATCAAGGCGAGTCGCGGTTCATCTCCACATTCAAACTCCGATGACGACTTTCGTCGCCTAGAAAGTGATTACAAGCGCTTGCATGATGATGCACAACGCTTGATTACAGAACGCGTACAACTGGAAAGCGATATTTCGAAATTGAAGAAAAAGACAGTCAGGCTAGATGATGAAGTTAGGCTCTTGAAAAGCCCTCCTATGATAGTAGGTCACATCCAAGATGTTCTCGATAAAGAGAAGGCGATTGTCCGCTCATCGAATGGCACTATTTTCCAAGTTTCTCTCAACCCAAGATTGGATTCATCTTTGGTTAAAGCGGGTACGAGAGTAGCGCTAAATCAAGATTCATTAGCCGTAATTGAAATTTTGACGGACGCGTGGGATCCTTTGGTAAGTGGGGCTGAAATTATGGCTAAGCCAGATGTGACATATGCGGACATAGGTGGGCTCGATGAGCAAATGGAAATGTTACGTGAGTCGATAGAATTGCCTCTGCATAAACCAGAATTATTTGCCAAAGTTGGAATTAAACCCCCGAAAGGCGTACTCATGGTTGGACCGCCTGGTTGTGGGAAGACTATGCTGGCAAAAGCAGTAGCGCAACAGACCGATGCTACATTCATACGCATGGTAGGTAGTGAATTAGCGCAGAAATACATCGGCGAAGGAGGGAGAATGGTAAGAGAATTATTTTCTCTCGCTAAAGATAAGGCACCCTCTATTATATTCCTAGACGAAATCGATGCGATTGGAGCCAAGAGGTTGGATGGTGCAACAAGTGGCGATCGTGAAGTTCAAAGAACATTGATGCAATTACTTGCGGAGCTAGATGGCTTTGACAGTTTGGAAGATGTGAAGATCATTGCAGCAACTAATCGCCCAGATATTCTTGATGAAGCATTGATGCGCCCAGGGAGATTCGATCGGATAATTGACATTCCTGTCCCCGATATCGAAGGTAGAAAATCGATCCTCACTCTCTGCCTTAAATCAATGTCGAAAACCAGTTTTAGATTAGGTAAAATTGTCGAGAAAACCGAGAACTTCAGCGGAGCTGAATTGAAAGCGGTATGTGTCGAAGCGGGGATGATTGCTATCCGCCAATCACGAGCAAGAATTACACAGAAAGATATGTTTACTGCAATCGACCGAGTTGTCGACAAACGACACAAGAAGAGCGGGCGTGAAGGTCTAAGAGTATTATATGGCTAACATTCATCACCTTGATGACAATCCCCTCGCTATGGCAAAGCAACTGCTTGAATGCGTACCCAATTTTAGCGAAGGGCGCGATTCGGTAAAAATCGCTGCAATTGCTGATGCTGCAAGGGGCATCAAAGGCGCAATGGTCCTCGGGGTAGAACCTGATGCGGATTATAACCGGACTGTTTTGACAATTGCCGGCGAACCAGAAGCAGTATTCACTGCAGCCAAGAAAGTGATTGCTGCTGCTGCTGAACATATTGACATGAGAGAGCATTCGGGTGAGCATCCGCGTATAGGTGCGGTAGACGTATGTCCTTTCGTCCCACTAGAAGGTGTAAGTATGGAAGATTGTACTCTATTAGCAAAAAGATTAGCTAAAGAAGTCAGTGATGAATTGGAACTCTGTACGTTCCTCTATGGATCAGCGGCTAGTGACTCCAGTAGGAATCTTCTCTCCGATTTGCGGAGAGGGCAATATGAAGGGTTCGAACAACGGTTGAACGAAGGAGGACCTCACTTACCTGATCACGGGCCATTGCAATGGAATGAGAGAACTGCTCGTTTTGGAGCAGTTGTAATCGGTGCGCGAAATATACTAGTCGCATACAATGTAAATGTTGATGAAAAAGATGCTGAAGTTGCAAAGAAAATTGGCAGCCTAGTGCGTTCTACTGGTCGTTTAATAAAAACCGATGATGGTAGGAAAATGCGCGTCCCAGGTATGTTACCATTAGTTCAAGGAATGGGTTTGCCCCTAGATGCACATGGTATCTCGCAAGTTTCTATGAATTTACGCGATGTGGAGCAATGCCCTCTTCACGTGGCATTTGAGGCGTGTAAGACAATTGCAGCAGATCATGGCGTTGAACTGTGTGGTAGTGAATTGGTTGGATTGGTTCCTCTTAGCGCTATGCTAGAATCTGGAAGATGGTATGCTGCAGAGGGCGTTGATGATGAAAGAGAATTAGTCTCTGCTGCAATTGCCGGACTGGGACTTTCTCAACTCGACGTGTTCAATGCTGATGAGAGAATAATTGAATGGGCTGTAAATGGAGAGTGAAAAAATGAAAACACCTTGGATGGAAATGACTGTAAGAGAATTTCAATCGGCACTAGCATCGTCTTCGCCGACGCCTGGCGGCGGCACTGCTGCTGCAATTTCACTTGGCCAAGCTGCTGCACTCACTTGTATGGTTGCAGATCTAACTATGGGTAAAGAAAAATGGCAAAGTGGCTGGGATGTCGCAGAGAAATCCGCAATGCTAGCAGTTAGCATGCTAACTCGATCCGGCCAATTGGCCGATGACGACAGCGAATCATTCGATTCTGTAATGGATAGTTTCAAACTTCCAAAACAGAGTGATGAGGAAATTGAGACTAGGCGTTCTGCCATCCGTAATGCCACATTGCAAGCAGCAGTTGTCCCATTGGAGACTGCAAGACTTGCTCATACTCTATTGCAACATCTGCCCGATTTAGCCAAATTTGGCAATGCAAATGCTGTTTCCGATGTTGGCGTCGCTGGTCTTTTAGCTAGTGCTGCTTGTAAAGGAGCTCTATTTAATGTCGATATCAATCTGGCTAGTATTCCAGAGGAGATGGGGTCAGAACTCGCTAAAGAAGCAAGTGAGTTACAAGAGTCCTGTAGAGTATTATCTCGATCAGTGATGGACGAGGTTCGTGCACGACTTACATGACTTTGGAGCCGACAGCGATGTCGCCATCTATCGTGATTAAGCAGACTTTTTCATTTCCGTCATCTGCAGCCAACATCATACCTTCAGACATTATTCCTCGCAGTTTACGTGGTTTGAGATTGGCTACGAAAACTACCAATTTGTTTTCGAGTTGTTCAATGGTATAGTATTCTTTAATGCCAGCACAGATAGTACGGCCTTCAACAGTGCCATCATCGATTTTCACCACATATAGCTTATCGGCATTTTCATGTTCATTGACAGATATTATTCTTCCTACTTTCAATTCGGTTTTGGTAAAAGTCTCAAAATCGAGATATGTTACGCCTTCAGTCATCTTTTCTTCCTCCTTCTTTTTCTTTACACCCTTGATCTTTTGCAGTGTTTGATCCTCATCACTCGCTTCAATAAGACCTTTCTCTTGTTCGAGTATTTCCTCTAAATCTAGCCTGGTGAATAGAGGGACTGGGGGTTCATCATTCCATTTCATAGGGCAATTCCACTCGATTGCTTGACTCCAATCAACTTCAGAAACATCACCACTTTCACCGAGTGAGAGCCATAATCTTTGAGCACTAAATGGTAAGAAAGGCTGACTAGTAACCGCAAGGAAACGGGATATCCTCCAGCCAAATGCCAACTTAATCATACTGTCTCTAGCCTCATCGGTAGATGTATCCTTAAGATATTTCCATGGAGTTGCCGCTTGTAGCATCTGATTGCCATATTGCGCTGCGGACATAACTAATCTCAATGCTTCTTTGTATCGATGTTTCTGGAGTGATTCGGTTATCTGTTGAAAGATAGTTTCCAATTTAGTTCTGGCCTCTGAACAATATGGAGCATCGTCAAATGAACTCAATGGCTTTTCTTCCGTGAATCGAGCACCTAATGTAAGTACACGATGAACAAAATTACCATAGGTCGCTATTAATTCATTATTGACTTTCTCAACAAAATCGCTCCAATTAAAATCTGTATCGTGATTTTCTGGCATATTAATGCACAGATGGTATCTTATCGTATCCGGGTCGAATCTTTTCAAGAATGCTGGTAGCCAGATAGCATGATTCCTAGATTTAGAGAATTGCCCGCCGGCTAACATCAGATATTCCATCGCCGGGACATTATGAGGTAAAGCCAAATCCCCCGGCCCTGGCATTTGTATTTCTTCGTCGCCACTTTTACCAGAATTAGCATGATTTAGACCTGCAATCAGTGCCGGCCAAATTATTGTATGGAATGGGATATTATCTTTACCCAAGAAATATAGATGGCGTGGCTGAATCCCACTTTCATCCACCTCCCACCATTTTTTCCATGCTTCTTTATCACCGTTTTCTTCAGCCCATATACGTGAAGCTGAATAATAACCTTGGACTGCTTCAAACCAAACATAGATGCATTTTTTATGCCATTCTTCGTGATCAATTGGGATGTCTATCCCCCATTCTAAATCCCTAGTAACAGCGCGTGGACGCAAACCCATATCTAGCCAATTCTTCGTCATCGCTCTAACGTTTGCTTTCCACAAATGATGTTGTGATCTCGCATGTTTTTCTAAAAGTTTTTGGAATAGTTCAAGGCGGTAGAACAGATGTTCAGTATCCCTGATTTCAATTGTCGAAGAAGGATCCATGAGAGATCTCGGGGAGATTAGTTCAACCGAATCATAGGTAGAGCCGCAATTATCACATTGATCGCCACGTGCCCCATCTGCTTCACAATGAGGGCATATTCCTTCTACGTACCGGTCAGGTAGAAATCTACCACCTTCGTCTTTTACTTCATAAAATTGTTTCATAACTCGCTTTTCAAACAAACCCGCATCATTTAGCTTGATGAAATTATCTTGGACTATTTTCTTATGCCTAATGTCACTTGTGCGATTAAAGAGCGAACCGCCATGTGCCATTCCGCGCGAATCTAAAGATGGTTGCCATGAACAACCGAGATCAAGTAGTGCTTGACTGTTTATTTTATGAAAACGATCGACTATTACTTGAGGGGAGACTCCTTCTTTTTCCGCACTCACAGTGATAGGAGTGCCGTGTTCATCTGATCCTGAAACCATCAATACGCGGTTCCCTAAAGATCGTTCAAATCTAGCTTGGATGTCCGGTGGAAGATAACATCCAGCCACATGCCCTAGATGAAGAGGACCGTTGGCATATGGCCAAGCAACACATATCAGAACGTGTTCATCTGACATAAGGTCACCATGCCTCCCTGAGTGGACCAGTATATGGCTGCTACTATATCCGACAGGTAATCCTCATGAACTATCGACTTCTCCGCTTAATGGGAGCGCCCTAGGAGTCCCAGAAACATCATGGAACTAACGATGCTAATTGTTTACACCTCTCTTGCGATTGGTGTGTCATTTCTTTGCTCATTGCTGGAAGCGGTTTTATTGTCAATGTCACATAGTCATGTGAGCATTCTTGAAAAGAGTGGAAGTAAAAGTGGAGCCTTATGGTCGAAACTGAAAACAGATGATGCAGTGAAGCCATTAACAGCCATATTGACCCTGAATACAATTGCTCATACAATGGGGGCTGCTGGCGTTGGAGCAGAGGTTCAATCGATTTGGGATGAATCATGGCTAACTGTGGCCTCGGTTATCCTAACCATTGCAGTATTGATATTCTCTGAAATAATCCCAAAAACCCTAGGCTCAGTATATTGGAAGCAATTAGCTACCCCTTCAGGATGGATTCTGTATTTCCTAACTAAAGTACTCAGTCCATTGTTTATCCCAATATTATGGGCTAAGAAAAGATTACCACAACCTCCAAAGACCATTGTCACAAGAGATGAGTTAGCTGTCCTAGCAGACATAGGTGAAGAGGAAGGTACTCTGGAGGAAGATGAGGAAACTGTAATTCATAATCTCCTAAAATTACGTGATGTCCCTGTAATGGATATTATGACACCGCGAGTAGTCACTACTGCATTCGAAGAAAATTGGACTATACAACAAGTCATGAATGACACACCTATCTTAAGATTCTCAAGAATACCTGTTTTCGGGACCGATATAGATGATCTGAAGGGATTTGTCATACGTTCAGAAATCCTTACTGCTGCAAGCCGCGATGAATGGTCACTCAAACTTAGTGAACTTGTTAAGCCCTTGGAGAAAATGAAGCAAAGCGATAGTGTCGACCAAGCACTTGAATTATTCCTAGCCAGAAAAGTGCAAATTGCTGCGGTTATCGACGATTTTGGTGGCACATCCGGCATTCTAACAATGGAGGATGTAATTGAAACACTCCTCGGTGAAGAAATTGTAGATGAGCTGGATGAAGTAGAAGATATGAGAGAATTAGCGATGGACATATCCGGGATTAGGAGTGAAGAGTGAATTTCTTTTTAAGCCATGATTCCACTAACAAATCTCGGTTTTGATCTTCGGCACTCCTACTATGAGTTAATCCCTCAACAATGTGATATTCCGCGTCGTCTCTGTCGCCTAAAACATCGAGTAATAATTCTAGGTGTAATGGGCTAAGAACTTCATCATTAGGAGCTTGAAGTATCAGTAAAGGGCAGCTTGGGACGCCCCAAGCGGGTAATTGACTATCTTCCCATGAAAAGGGGTCAGTCTCAGGATGAATCTTTGTCCATGCCGCAAGGAGTCTACGTTTGAGCGGATATCGTAAGAATGATAGTGATGTAGTTAGAGACCTAAATACTTCAGGATAGGAAGTCATAGGCGATTCAAGTATTGCTCCTTTAACCAATTTATTCCACCATGCGCCATCACAAATCCTACTGGCTGCAAGTATGATAAACGAACCCATACTATGGCCATAGAGATAGACATCACCCACTAACTCCCTATCTATGCAATCCTCCATCATTCTATCAAGATCTTTGACTATTTTGAGCGATGTCCATTCTTTGCTTTGGCCTCCATCGCCATGATTCCTATATTCTAAGGCAATAGTGTGCATCCCCATATCATGGAAATTCTTCATTAACGAACTGAATCGTGCTGTAGATGAACTCCAACCGTGAAGACATATCATCAATGGTGCTTTTTTATTTTGTAGACGTAATTTACCATGGACTGGGAAATTATCGCGTGTTGTTTTGACCTCCATCCAATTCTCATCATCTAGCGCATCTTTACGCGTAGGTGGTCCAGAAAGGAAGCGAGAGGTTAACACTTCCATAAATATGAGATAAGACCAAGTAATTGCTGCCAAAAGTGCTCCGATGAGATACCCTTTGAATAGTAAAATAACTATGAAAAAAATCCCTGAACACACAATTACAATCGATTGAGACCTGCCATAGGTCGCTTTACGCTGCATGGTGTTTGCACCACTCACTTCTTATCTTCGTCGTCAGTAGCCTTCTTTGAATCCGTTTCATCTGACTTTTTATCATCTGACTTTGTATCATCATTTTCTTCTGATTCAGACTCAGCCTTCCCATCTTCTGCATTGCTCTTGATCTTGGCTAATTTTGCGGCTGCTTTCGCCTCGCGTGCTTCGACTCTCTTTTCGTATTTATCACCGAAATCACCTAATCCTTCGAGGCGTGCTAACCATCCAGTTTCTGAACCGGTTGGTGTGTGGGTAATCAAGTAGGAACTAAACAATAAATCGAAAAGGCCTTGATTCATTTCGTGATTCCTCTTTATGGACCAATTGACAAACCAAAGTATGACGAATACGGCTCCAACAATGAACCAAACTAATGCCGTTTTATCATCTTGTATCTCTTGGAATTGCGTAAATACCAAAAATATACCAAGGAGGCTTAGAAGACCCAATGAACTATTCAATAAACTGTGAACGAAGAGTGGTTTTTTTCCGGATGAATTGACATATTTCGTCCTAGAAACAAATTGACCTACGTTTCTTCCAGCCCATATTGGTAGGATGAAAGCGTTGAGAATTATTGCAAGGATTGCGCCAATTAGCATCCAGGTAGTAATACCAGTTCCTCCTCCGCCGCTATCAAACATTAGCAATGGCAAACTTGCTATTATCAAGCCAAAGTTCACAGCGAAATTGATGAACCAGCAAGTATAACGCGGAATTTTTCCAGATAATTCGAATTCAGCAGGCAAACCCGATGGTCTGGGTTTTCTATCCCTCTTTACCTTTGCTGTTTTTGCTGTTTTTGCTGCTTTTACTGGTTTAGCAACTTTGACTGCCTTGGCGACCTTTTCTTCTGCTATTGGAGGATTAGCTACCGCAACTTTTGCTTCTTCTGCTCCATCAAAATCTTTTGACTTGTCTAATAATCCCATGTTTTCACCTCAACTGTAGATTGCCCCTACTGTCCGATATGTTTCGAACTCAGGAGATGCTAAGAATGTCGAAACTGCTGCATCGGGCATTTTACCCAAACGAGAATCAACAATACCGAAGAATTTACTGCGTAGATTGGTATCTGCCGAAGACGGGTCGCTACCGACGATTCGATAGGTGTCGAAATCTTCACTTTCCATAAATTCACTAACTACATCGTCGGGTAAATGATTGCCGAGTAAATCATCGACAATGGCTACAAATGTCACGAATACATCGTCCGTAACGTCGTTTTCTGCTTCACTAGGTGCAGACACGGAAACAACCTTCGCTTCAACCGGAGTTTCGCTCGGACTTTCACCCGCTATTGTTTGTTGAAGCATTTTTCTTTCTGTCATCAATTCTTTCAGAATAGGTCGCATCTCAAGCATGGTTTCTCTGTCTCCGTTTTCCTTAGCAGCTTGGAATTCAGGCTTTAGACGGCGTAATTCATCTTCGATTATCTTTAATTGGTCAGACAGATCATTACTTTCTTCTGTTTTCTCTTCTTCAGCATTAACTAATTCAACAACTGGTGAATCTCTCATCTCCGCTAGAAGTTCGGAACGCTCATTTTTTCGCATCACTATTATATCGCGATCTAGTTCATGACCAAACCTATCGGAATAACGGTCTAGAAGAGAACCTATTTCTCCTTTGGAGATGCGGTCGATGTGTCCGTAAATCTGTTGTAATGATTTACCACTTTTCTTAGCATATAAATTAGAATAGGTTGAATCTTCTGCCTTATCTTCGGTTTTGCTGACTTCTGAAACCTTACTAGGAGGGAGTGATTCTGGTTTCTCGGAATTTACTGCACCCATAGGAGGAGGAGTGGGTGGACCGGCTTCTGCAGTTTTATCAGCTGCAGGAGGAGGTGGCAATGGATTCATGCCAGGTGGAGGTAGAGGGGGCGCTCCAGGTGGAGGTAGAGGAGATGCTCCAGGTGGAGGTGGTAGAGGTGCCGCTCCAGCGGGAGGCTTTAGAGGTGGAATTGGCATTGCTCCAGGTGGAGGTGGGGGTAGGGCATTAGCTCCTGGTGGAGAGGGTAGAGGTGCATCTCCTTTCTTGTTCTTACGCCGTCCCATCAACTGCACCTCAGACTAGGGGAGCGGGAATCAGACTTGAACATTCTCATCACCAACTATAGGTTTTCCACTATTGGAAGAGGGAATTATACGCCCCCAGCCCTTCAGAACAAAGAAAGTTGCACCTGCTTCATGGATTTCGATAATATCGCCAGTTGTCGCCTCAATATGACGATCATAGAACCTGGCAATTACATCATCTGAGGTAATTTCGACACTGTAAGTATCCTGCGATGATAAAGCAATAGTCTCTGATAATGGATCAAAAGGATTACTCGAGTCTGGATCTAAACGTGAAAGAGGGAATTCGGTCACTTTCAAGCCACATTTACCATGTAAAGAACTAGGATAACGTATCTGCCGCCTGACATCTATAGTCACAACTTCGTCGGTTTCACCTGCATTTCCTAAAACGATTGAAGAATCACATTTGACTAAATCTAAAAATAATTTCTCATACTGATTTAATCCTTGGAATCGGCCTGCCACCACTCTCTCAAAACGTGAATCATCTTCGAGAAGTTTGGCAAGGCGTTTTACACTCGTTATCCCTCTTGGATTAACTGTGCTCTCACGTTCATACATCTTCTTTAGCCCAGCCATTAATTCTTTGAGTTCTTTTGAAGAACCAAGAGAGATTCTACGTAACTTTTCAGCCATGGTTTTTACACCTTTACGCAATCGCAAATTCCATCCTTGCGCACTTGGATCGTTGTATCTTGGCATCAAAGTTTGAACTTCAACACCTTCACCGCGAATATGGCTTACCAATTCGCGCCTCGCTTCAGAATCCAAATGTAATATAGCAGGATCTCTGTAATGAAGGTGGAATCCACGGTGTCCGGAAAATGTCACTTGAAGATGCTTCTGATCAAATCCAAATTCAGGTTGTAAAAAGTCATTCCAAAGTGCCCATGCCTGTTCGTGGATAACCTCTAGCATTCCTGGAAAATCTCTATCTGTGACACCTGGCAAGTGATCTCCGTCGAGATCGAAAATTAAATCGGCACCGAGCCAGCCTTTATCTGCCATTTTATATTCGTGTGGACGCTTCCAGTAGGCAGTGGAATAGAATACTGAATGAGGAGGATTAGTGACTAAGAATTCTCGCAAAACATTATTATCAGGATAGGCTCGATGGCGCAATGGACTTCCGCTTCCAAAAGGAATGAACATCCATTCCCTAGTTCGCTGTCGCGGGGGGCTCCACAAATCCGCAGTACGATAGTAAGATGAAAATCGATGCGCTATCCTAGCCCAGCCGCTCGACATACTAATCAAGTGCGCTCTTGCCTGAGGGTTATTGATTCTCACTGTTGCCAGAATCGAGATTCTGTGTCATGGGTTTTGGTCGCTGAATCCGCACCTGTTGCAGCAACATAGTGTTCCCAGCACAAATAAACTTCATTATTCACCATTGAATTACCAAAAGTCAGACGTATTCCACACTCGTGACACTTTGGCCCAATCTCACCATTCGCGGTTTGTGCAAGTGCAACATGTTCGTGTGGCATAGGTTCACCTATTTGGGGCAAGAGCCTTCAGTCTTTGAATGTCACCATTCGAGTTCTTGTCCTGAATTACATAGATTAAGTAAATCGATGGCAACTTCGCAGGATTCGGAAACCTCGGGATTTTCATCATCCAAAAAGGATTCAAGGACAGGCATTGCCCTTTTCGCACCGATTGCCCCCAGAGCTTCAGCAGCCTCGTGCCTGACCATGACATGTTCAGATTCGTCAGCCAAACGTTCAATCAAAGTATCAACCGCTGCAGGTGATTGAGTTTGACCAAGAACATATGCGAGTTCGTGCCTTAGTAGGGCACTATTGACTTGAAATCCATCACATAGAGCCTCAATAGCGGCAGTAGAAGATTCGTTGCGTAGTGAAAAAATAACGCGCATACGTGCGAATAATTTCTCACTTTCATCTAGCAAAATCTTCCGCCAGACATCTACTTCACCTTCAACGAGAGGAGGTGCTGGGTCTACCGATCCAAAGCGACTTACTTCTGGACCTTTCTCAGACAGTTGTATCACTCCTTATTAGCACCGATGAATTCAATGGAATCTATGTCGAAATCCGCTGAAATCAAACCTATAGTTTGACCTTCTTTCAAAAATCTCTTCACACTTTCACGTCCTTCAGATTGATAGTCTATAGTGCGATGATTGACATACATATCGACGAATTTTCGATTGGTATCATCATCTATACCTCGCCCCCATTGTTTAGCAAATTCCAATGCCGCATCAGGATTATCTATGGCGAATTCAATGCTAGACTTGGTATGCAAGGTTATGTCTTCCATTGCTTGTGAACCGAGTTCTCTCAATACGACATTACCACCTAATGGAAGTGGCAATCCATCTGTCTTCTCGCCCCACCAGACTCCAAGGTCGACCAATACTTCTAATTCATGTTCTACATAGGTCAATTGCCCTTCATGTATAATTAATCCGGAGCGATAGGTTCCATCCAAAACGCGTGGAATAATCTCATCGAATGGGACTACTGCTATTTCGACATCACCCCAGCATAATCGCAAAGCCATATATGCGCTGGTCTTCAAACCAGGTATTGCAATGGGGCCTTCTAGAGCTTGCTCTTTTGTAACGCCTGACATCGTAATTACCATCGGACCATAACCTTCGCCCATCGAGGCACCACAATTCATCAAAGCATATTTATCAGCGATTTCAGGATATGCGTGAATTGATACTGCTGATACCTCGAGATCTGAATTCATAGCGCGCTGATTCAAACTTTCAATATCTTGTAATTCATGGACATAATGATAACCTGGTGTTGGGAACGCTGAGGTTGTGAGAGCATGAAACATAAAAGCATCATCAGGATCGGGTGAATGACCGATTCTAATCACTTTTTCAGAGTCGTTTCCAGAGGAGGTTATGTGGCCCATATGGCGCTCCACTCGGGCCTCTTTCTAAAGACCACCGAATGATTTGTTGGTTTTTATAAATCTGCAAAATACACGAATATATACCCAACTTGAGCAACAAACTTTCAAAGCACATGAACCTCGCAATATTGGGTGAGAGTATGAGGGAGCGAGTTGTCCTCTTCGCGGCATTGTTAATTCTACTGTTTTCACCACTGGCTTCTGCGACCAGTTCGGGACTCACATATGTAGGGGCATCGATGAGTGAAAATTCTTCACAGGTAGGTAATTCATTGGCAATAAGTCCCGATGGGAATTATCTTGCTAGTGGCCATAATAGAGCAGTTGTAGTCTATGACGCTGATACAATGAAATCGTTGCTCGAAATAGATCTACCAATGGACGTATATCGACTTTCTTTTAGCCATGACAGTAGTCTACTTGCTTTTGTCCAGACATCCGGTTCAAATCAATATGAATCTGTCCAAAAAATCAACTTGACGACTATGAGTTTGATGGATGGATCTGTTAGAAGTTCGCAATCACCAATGGTTTTGGCTTGGTCTATGGATGACAAAACAATTGCAGTAGAGGACAGAGATGGTGGCGTACTACTAATAGACTCTCAGAATATGACAGAAGTTAAGAAAATGACTAAAGTTCATAATACTGATTTGACATGCCTTCAATTCAGCCAAGATGGGCAATATTTAATCTCGGGGGATGAGTCAGGAAGGTATGCAATTTGGTCATCAGAAGGCGAATTAGTAGGAGATTACCGAGAAATTCCATTCTCAGGAGGAATAAGTGATTGCGGTATTTCACCGAATAGTTCACACATATATATGGTGGCGGAATCCGGTGATATTTTGATATCTAGTATCGATGGAGAAACTATATCTCAAAGCATACTCAATGATGCTAAACAGGCCAAATACTCGCTTGATGGAGAGAAAATCCATGTTATGACCTCCGGAGATTCTCCGAAATTACACACTCTAAGGTCGAACACACTATCACAAGAAACCGTGACCACTTTTTTCCATGCCGCTGAAGATTTTGTCTTTACAGAAGATGGTTTTGATAGAGTTAGTAATATTTTTGTTGCCACAAGAACGGGACAGATTGCAGCATATTCAAAAGATATTACTCCTGAAGGGATTGGAGTTGCAGGATCTGACATCGATGGAGATTTATTACCAGATGACATTGATACTGATGATGATGGTGATGGAATTATCGATGCTATTGATATAAACTGTGAATCGACTTTACCTTGCTCACAAGTTTCTGATTTATCGCTGATCAGAAGTATATCCGTCACTGTAGATACCGATACCGTGAAGATTACTGACCACTACGTATTCCCATCTCATGTTAGTGCTAATATTAGAAATCTGAGCCGTAAAAGCATTGGTGATGATTTACAGATTTCTAGCGATGAAGTCGATTTATTTGCCAAAGCAGCATGTAACAATATCGATACTGAAAGTAGAATAGAAACATGGCGTTCAGCTGTTTCTTTGAGTAGTGGTTCGTTAGGTGAAGCAATAGTGGGGTGTAAAGTTGTAGATGGCTTACTACTATGGTCGATAAATGACCACAAATCACCTGTAAGGCTAGAGGTTTCAGTCACATATATCATTGGAACTGAAATCGAGTTGCCAGTTACATTTACAATTCAAAATCAGCCGGAATCTGGTGAAGGAGCGATTTCCTGGCTAGCCCCTCAGCATCCAACTTCAATTAATCTCAATGGTGAAAAGGGAGTCGGCGATAATCTAGAATTATGGCATGTTTTTTCAGGTCCTGTGGAATTAACGATGACAGCCAATTTGGTTGAAGAACCAACCATCATCGAAGTTGGTGCATCTTGGTTACTTCACCCGCTAGCAATTTCATTCTATCTATTCCTTTCACTCATCGGGGTATTGTTTTGGTTAAGACATTCAAATGCAATCGATATTGATATTTTTGAAAATGATTTGACAGAAGAAGTTGATGAAGAAGAAATTGTTGACGAAGAACCCCAAGAAACAGTAGAGGATTATGAAGTCGATTATGATGAACAGTATGAAGAAATGTCAGATTGGCACGAGGAAGTTGTAGATGAGCCAGTCCGGGTACGCAAGAAACGTGTAGATTCCAATGACGCAGATCGAGAAGTTGTTAAGAAAGTCAAGTCTGTTAAAAAACGTACTGTCAAAAAGAGCGTTAAAACCACCAAAAGGGCTACTAAGAAGCAGAAGGTTGTAAAATCAGAAGATGAAATGATGGATGACGCCTTAGATGGTATACTATGAAAGCATCACCAAGCACGTACAGGTTTTGAATCCATTCCACAAACAGACTTCAAGAATTCTTCAAGTCCGTAAATATCATCACTTTCTAAGCGATTGATAACCTCACCAAAATAGCGTTGTAATCTATCATGACTCTGGCCAGTTTTTTCAGCGCTACTATTGATTACTTCAGCCCTTACGGAATCATCATTTTCAAAATCCTCTAATCGTTCAATCAATGCTTTGTGCGCAAGTTTCAGAGTAGGCAAAGGAGTGTCCTTACGAGCAGCAAAAACTCCGAAGACCATTGAATAACCCGTATCATCCATCCAAGAACTACCTAAATCCATCCTTACACGTTCTGGATGTTCACGCGCAGCACTCAATGCACGATCACCAATCAACAATGCTCCATCACAACGATCGAGCATAGTTTCTAAATCTGGGCCCATCAATACAAGTCTTGGGTCGCAACCCCGTACCGCCAATAGATACTCTAGAAGCCTGACAGAAGTGGAGGAGTCTGATGGAATTGCGACGTCTCGCATGTCCTCGATTTTCCTATCACCGAATAGTAAAACACTACCTACTTCACCCCTACTTGAAATACCAATGTCTGGAATTAGCATTAGGTCATCACAATTATCGGCAAAATCAGCAGCAGGGATAGGCGCCATGAGGCAATCATTCCGCAATAGATGACCGGTTAGCCATGAAGGTGGAGCGGATAGGATATTCCATTCAGAACCTAATCCATGAAAAAG
>ERZ1046876.820-NODE-820-length-22213-cov-5.649291_pt1 | contig 22213 bp, 20 predicted proteins | sample MGYA00383094_ERZ1046876 | MGnify/ENA primary metagenome ERZ1046876 (study PRJEB29581, sample SAMEA5548364) | metagenome | biome: marine; feature: coastal; material: water | depth 50 m | study: Short-term variability in the microbial, nano- and picoplankton...
TGAAAGTTCCATCACCATCTGTATCGATATCGATGATGTTAGCATATTCAGCACAAGTGACTGTTGAGCCGACATCGATGCCATCATTGGGGGTCACAGTTACAGTCCAGTTGTCACCAACAGCAGTGGCTGAAGATGGTACTGTTAACAGATCGTTGAAGTTAGTTTGTAGAACAGCATCTTCAAACCATCTGATTTCGGTACCAGTTTCTGGATCACCGTTCGCATCAGCGTAAGTATAAGTTAGAGTTACAGATTGATCAACACCAACATCGCCATTTGGAGAAAGAGAAAGACTGGATGCTGTCGGAGGGGTGTTTGGAATAGATTCGCTAATCGAGGCGGAGGCTTGACTCCAAGAATCTCCACTGGTTGCACTATTGCCATTACCTTGGAGAACTGCCAAATCCATACTCATGGCACCGCTACCAGAAGTAGGGGCTGTCCAGTCCAATGTCCAACTAACAGAACCTGAACTTGTATGCGTAGCACTCGAACCACTGATTTTCACTAGTGAACCAGGATTGGATAAGGTCCCTTTGTCTACTTCAAGAGAAAAACCACCCACTGATGCGGAGGTACCACCTGTAAATCCGATATTTACAGTATATGTTTGACCAGCGGTGTAAGTTGTTGGGAAATCATGTGTAGCAGTAATGCCACCACCACTGTAATGGCAAGTACATCCCGCTGCTCCTTGGTTATAGATTCCTGCTTGCTTACCTTCTATCGCAGGAGCAGTTGTAAGAACTAGAAGTAATAACACTCCAATTAAAACACCAGAAATACGCTTCATAAAGACTACGCAGCAATTTTTTCTTATGGATGTTGTGGTACACTGATTTTACAAACTGTGAACTGTCGATGAATGTTATTGCCCAACCATTCTAACTAGAGCACGAAAGCATGGAACAACCTACTCTGTTACGGGCCCACTCAGGTCTTTTCTTGAACCATTCATCTTCAGATTCAGGTTGTTCTGCATAAGGGTTTTGAAGTAAGATATAGAGTTGTTCTGCAACTGAAAAATCACCTTCATTTGCGGCATCAATAGCAAGTTGTGCCATCCAATTTCGAAGTACATACTTTGGGTTAGCCTTTCGCATTTCTTCACGATTAGGGGAACCTTCTATCCGGTCCCACCAAAGTTGTAGCCAAGCATTCCATTGCTCTACAGGGATTTTTGAAGTATCATAAAAAGCATCAGTTAGAAAATCGACACTAGGCTCCTCAATAGAACATAAAAGTCGGAAGAAAATTGTCATATCAGTCTCAACCTCTTGCAGTAATAGGTTCAAATCACGTATTAGAGGTTCATCAGATTTTTTGAAGACATCTAAGCCCAACTTAGCGGACCACATTTTGTCATGATATCCATCGAATGTATCTGTATATGAATCAAGAACTTGTTGTAATTTCTCCGGATCATCCATCAATGGGACCATCGATTCCAGAAATCTAGCCACATTCCAAGCACCAATTTGTGGTTGCTGGCCATAGCGATAGCGACGAGTTGCAGCATCGGTTGTATTTGGAGTCCAACCTGGATTGTAATCTTCTAACCAACCATAAGGTCCGTAATCAATGGTTAAACCGTGAATCGACATGTTATCGGTATTCATCACTCCATGAACAAAACCGACTCGCATCCAATGCGAAATCATCGCTGCAGTTTGTTCTGTCACATGGCTAAGCCATGCGATAAGAGCAGCGTCATCTTCAACAGAATAGTCAGGGAAATGATTTGTCACAGTGTGATTGACCAAGGAGCGCAGGGTAGAAACATCATTCGATGCGGCATGAATCTGGAAACTACCAAATCGGATGAAACTTGGAGCAACACGGCAAACAACCGCTCCTTGTTCCGCTGCCTTATTTCCATCATACAGCATGTCTCGAACCACAGATTCACCTGTTGTTACCAGTGACAGCGCTCGAGTGGTTGGCACACCTAGATGATGCATTGCTTCACTACAGAGAAATTCTCTGATAGAAGAGCGAAGAACTGCTTTTCCATCCGCAAAGCGGGAATATGGGGTATGCCCTGCACCCTTGAGTTGTAATTCCAATACCTCATTATCCAGTTGAACCTCACCCAATGTGATTGCTCTTCCATCACCGAGTTGACGTGCCCAATTTCCAAACTGGTGGCCACCATAACGCTGCGCATATGGGTCCATTCCTTCCGCTAATGGACCCCCGCCTAGTATACTACCATCAGGACGTTCAAGTCCCAATCTGACACCCATCTCTTCAGACCAAAGTTCGAGTTTCGGCGAAGGAGCAACTGCGGGCTTTACGCGTGACCAGCATGCATTTGGAACTTGACGCGATGGCCCCCCAGCTATTTTATCGCCCGGTGTTTCCTTAAGGAAACGATTGAGCCATTGTAGAGATTCAAAGGTTCCCATAGTGTAAGCACCAGCGGCTCCATCTTCAATATGTGGTTTATTTGAATGAAGTAATCCTTGATGGAGCTAAGTTAGTGACCATCCACCATCAACCGGTAAAATGTATCCAGTGATATAATCGGCATCTGCTAGGAATTTTACCGCGTTAGCGATATCATTTGGATCTCCTGCTCGGCGCAGGGGAACACTCTCTACAATTTTATCAAACATCTCCTGTTCCCATTCAGCAGCAATTATTGCACCTGGTGCGATACCATTCACTCTGACATCTGGAGCTAATTCACCAGCCAGATTGACAAGTAATTGACGTAGTGCGCCTTTGGTTGCAGTATAGTGTGAAAGACCTTCCCATGAATGATTCCAACTAGTGTCAACAATACCGATAACGGAGCCTTTTCTGCTTTTTATTTTGGGTAAAAGTGCTTGAGTTAAAAGGAAAGGAACCTCGAAGTGTATACGTGAATAATCTCGCAATAATTGGCTAGTAACTTGCTCGAAGTCCTCCTTTCTATAAATTGAAGCGTTGTGAATTAGTAAGTCGATATTTTGATTTTCTATCGAGTCAACTAGATGCTTTAGACCAGCATCAGTTCCAAGGTCTGCTTGTATAACGATTGCATCGCGTCCTTCTGCTATTTCCTCTGCTTCTTCGACCGATGAATTACAATGGATGTAAACCATCCAACCATCATCGAGCAATGCATTACTGATGGCAGCGCCGATTCGCTTGGCACCACCGGTGATTACCGCACATCTCATCATGTAGCGCAGGCGTTAACCTGTTTCAATGCTGTGGAATGAGTTGCGCATCCTTTTTCCACCCCAGCGGCTGGCATTACATGGTGGGGAGGTCATGACTGTTAACAGACTGAAGATGGCTAGTGAGCGCCCAAGACTACCACCTTGGTTCAGAACTCGCCTCCCTAGTGGTGATTTACAGCGTTCTTTTAACGAAACAAAAGCCACTGTAAATGACAATATGCTAAACACGGTTTGTCAAGAAGCACGTTGTCCTAACATTCACGAATGTTGGGCTGCAAAAGATGCAACATTCATGATTGCTGGCCAAGAGTGTACTCGCGGTTGCCGATTCTGCGCAGTTGGTACAATCAAAACTCCACCTCCGCTCGATCTCGAAGAACCTGCGAATCTTGCCAGTGCAGTATCAACCATGGGCCTCAAACATGCAGTAATCACTGTTGTAAATCGTGATGATTTGGCTGACAGTGGAGCCTCTCATTACAAGGCCTGTTTGCAAGCAGTAAGAGAAAAGAGTAGTGAAGTTACTCTCGAATTACTTTGTAGTGACTTAGCAGGAGACAAAGATGCTCTATCTATGCTATTAGATGGTTTGGAATTGGAAGTTTTCGCACACAATGTGGAATGTGTACCTCGTTTAGACAGAACTGTGCGTGATGCAAGAGCCTCATTTGACACTTCATTGATGATCCTACGTGAAGCGAAACGCTTGCGACCTGACATCATCACAAAATCATCATTGATGGTAGGTTTGGGAGAAACTGATGAAGAAATAACAGAGGCTCTTGTATTGCTTAGAGAAGCAAATGTAGACCTAGTGACCATTGGTCAATATCTAGCGCCAAGTGATAGACACCACCCGGTGATAAGATTCCCAGAGCCTGAGATGTTTGAAACATGGGCGGATGAAGCGGAAGATCTCGGTTTCCTTGGCTGTGCATCTGGACCCTTAGTGCGCTCATCATACCGCGCTGGCCGACTTTATCATGAAGCGGCGGCAAGGCTAATTATCGAAACGGAGTGAGAGAAGTATGCCCAGTCGAAACACCGCAACTGAAAGTCCATTTACAGTTGGAGAGGCACCTTTCAGACCAGGTGATAAAGCCGATTTTGGCGGACCATGGAAGGAACAACCAGGAGATCTTTGGCGTCCAGACCCAGTCCAATGCATCACCATGGATACACTTCCACATTGCACCGGATTAATACGAGTTCTTGGCGATAACAACAAAGCTTCTGGCGAATGGGATCCTAAACTCAATGCCAAAGATTTGCTACGCGGCTTGGAATTGATGCTGAAATTGAGAATTTTCGACGAGAGAATGATGAAGATGCAACGCACAGGTAAATTGTCCTTTTACATGCGGTCATTAGGAGAGGAAGCGGTGGCAATCGCACAAACTATGGCTCTAGATGATAATGATTGGATTTTCCCCTCATATCGCCAACCAGGTGCACAATTCGTTCGTGGCCGTGACATGGTCAGTATGATTTGTCACTGCATTGGAAATACCGAAGATAATGTCAGAGGACGGCAGATGCCTGTTCATTACTCATGGAAGGAGGGAAATTTCATCTCTATTTCATCTCCCGTTGGAACTCAATTCTCTCAAGCAGTAGGTGTTGCAATGGCTAGTGCATACAAAGGTGAAGATCAAGCATGTATCACCTGGCTCGGTGACGGAACCAGTGCCCAAGGTGATTATCACTATGCTCTTAATTTTGCTAGTACTTTCAAACCCCCAGTTATTCTAAACGTAGTAAATAATCAATGGGCTATCTCAACCCATCGTAATCTGGCCACAGGTGGCGAGACGTTTGCTATGCGAGGACTTGCTTACAACATTCCTTCATTCAGAGTAGATGGTAATGATTTCCTTGCGGTCTACTCAGTAACCAAATGGGCCCGTGAGCGAGCAAGAGCCGGCATGGGAGCAACACATATCGAAGTCTATACCTATCGAGCTGGCGCTCATTCTTCCAGTGATGACCCTGTTGCTTACCGCCCTACTGCGGAAGAAGAGTCTTGGCCGGGAGGAGATCCTATCGAACGCTTGAAGGAACATCTCATTGAGATTGGCGCTTGGAATGAAGAAAAACACGCTGGAATGATTGAGCGTATCGATGCTGAGGTAATGAGTGCCTACAAAGAAGCATGTGAATTCGGAGATTTGGCTAATGGGCCTTACCCACCAGCATCAACTATATTCACAGAGGTTTACGAAAAAGTTCCATGGCATATTCAAGAGCAACGTGAGGAATTGGGGAAGTGATAACATGGTAGAAATGAACATGATACAATCTCTAAACTCTGCTCTTGAGCACCAATTAGAAACTAATGAAAATGTCCTTATCTTTGGTGAAGATGTAGGTTACTTCGGCGGAGTATTCCGTGTTACTAGCGGATTACAAGAAAAATTTGGTGCCCATCGTGTATTCGATTCTCCTCTGGCAGAAGGCGGTATTGCCGCCATCGCCATGGGGATGGGACTCAATGGTTTGCGCCCTGTTGCTGAAATCCAATTCGCCGATTACATATTCCCTGCCTATGATCAAATAGTCAATGAAATCGCTAAACTACGCCATCGCTCAGGAGGTGAGTTTTCAACTCCTGTCACCTTTAGAACACCAGCAGGTGGTGGAATAAAGGGTGGTCATCATCATAGCCAATCTCCGGAAGCACAATTCACACACACTCCTGGATTGAAAGTTGTTTATTGCTCAGACCCATATAATGCAAAAGGTCTACTTGCAAGTGCAATTGAATGTAATGACCCCGTTATTTTCTTTGAACCAAAACGTTGCTATCGTGGCCCATTCTATGGCGACCCACACAATGTACCAACTTGGAAAGGTCACCCCCGCGGTGAAGTTCCTGAAGAATACTACAATATTCCATTGGAAGAAGCACGTATCGTACAAGAAGGTGATGACTGCACTGTAATAGCCTATGGAACAATGGTTCATGTTTGCGAAGAAGCGATTAGAAAATCTGGTATTTCTTGTGAACTTATCGATTTACAAACTCTAGTTCCTTGGGATCGAGATACAGTTGTTAATTCCGTAAAGAAGACCGGACGCTGTGTAATCGTCCACGAAGCACCAAAGACAAGCGGGTTTGGTGCTGAGATGAGTGCTAGTGTGCAAGAACGTTGTTTCTATCATTTGCAAGCACCGATTAAAAGGGTGACTGGCTGGGACACACCGTTCCCTCACAGCACTGAATGGGATTATCTCCCAAGTGTCGAAAGGATTTCATCAGCGATTAAAGAAACACAGGAGGATTGAAAATGGGGATATATGCATTTAGATTACCAGATATTGGTGAAGGAGTTGTCGAAGGAGAAGTCGTTGAATGGATGGTCGAAGTTGGCCAAGAAGTCAAAGAAGACGATGCTATTCTCTCTGTAATGACCGATAAAGCAACTGTTGAAATTCCTGCTCCTGTCGATGGTAAAGTGATCAGCCGTGAAGGAGAACCTGGAGATATTATTGCAGTTGGGCAAATCTGTATCGAGTTTGAAGTCGAAGGAAAAGGAAATACTAGCGCAAAAGAATCTGTAACAGAGGAAAAGAAAGTTGAAGCCCAAGTTGAGATTGAAGAAGCTCCACAAGTAGTTCCAGAAGTAAAGGAAGAAGTCAAGGTGGAACCTGTTCCCGTTAGTAATGCTGTGAAAGGTGAAAGGAAATTAGCTAGCCCAGCAGTACGTCGACGGGCTAGGGAAAGCGGGATTGACTTGGTCAGTGTAGCTGGATCTGGCCCTGCAGGTAGAATTACTCACGCCGATTTAGATGCATGGAAGCAAGCTGGCTCCCCAGTTGCTGCAGCAGGACCAAATCGCTCCCAGATGAGTGGAACTATAGAAATACCAGTAATAGGCTTACGCAAGCGTATAGCAGAATCTATGACGGCTTCTTATAGCACAATACCTCACTTCTCATATTTCGAAGAAGTAGATGTTACAGAATTAGAATCGCTTCGTCAACACCTCAATGCCAATCGAGATGAAGGCGCTCCAAAATTGACCTACTTGCCGTTCATAATGCAGGCGTTGGTAAAAGCTCTCAAAGAACGTCCTGAATGTAATGCACTTTACGATGATGAAAAGATGATAGTCACTCGCCATGAGGCAATACATCTTGGAATCGCTACACAAACCGAACGTGGACTATACGTCCCAGTTGTCAAACATGTCGAAGCAAAGGATATCTGGCAAACCGCTACTGAAATGGGTCGAGTTACCCAGGCAACCAGAGATGGTAAGGCAGGAGTAGAAGACCTGAGTGGATCTACATTCACAATTACCAGTCTGGGGAGAATGGGAGGATTAGGTGCAACTCCGATTATCAATAAACCAGAAGTTGGAATCCTTGGAGTCCATAATGCCAAGGACACCCCAGTAGTTATCGATGGTCAAATTGTAATTCGTCGCATCATGCGTCTTTCCTCTTCATGGGATCATCGCGTGGTCGATGGATTCGATGGTGCTAGTTGTGTACAAGTGCTCAAAGGATTACTTGAGCATCCAGCTACTATCTTCATGTGAGGTTGATTAGGATGGCTAAAAATTGTCAGGTATTGGTAGTAGGAGCAGGCCCAGGTGGATATGTAGCAGCGATTCGCGCTGGTCAATTGGGTTTGAAAACCATAATTGTTGAAGGTGAGAAAGCTGGAGGAACTTGTTTAATCAGAGGTTGTATCCCCTCAAAGGCCCTTATTCATGCTGCTACCAGATTTCATGCTCTAGCTGAACATGCCAAGAAAGATGGACACATGGGCATTACCATCCCAGGTCCAGCCGAACTAAACATGACTGATACAATAGAATGGAAAGAAGGAATTGTCAATAAATTGAACAAAGGAGTTGAGCATCTACTCAAAGCGGCTGGTGTCGAATTGATTCATGGGTGGGCTGAATTCACCGATGCAAAGACCGTCAAGGTAGCGAACGAAGTAATTCAGGCGGAACATGTTATTCTCGCTAATGGAAGTGTGCCAATAGAATTACCATTTATGAAATATCAAGGTAATGTAATCTCAAGTCGTGAAGCCCTTAATCTCGAGGAGGTCCCTGAACACCTAGTCGTAGTTGGAGGAGGATATATCGGACTTGAATTAGGGATTACTTTCAGACTTCTTGGCAGTGAAGTAACCATACTCGAAGCGCTGGATAGTGTGCTTCCTATATTCGATAAAGAATTACGTCGCCCGTTAGAAATCACTCTCAAGAAATTGAAAATTAAAGTAGAAACTGGTGTCTTTGCCAAAGGTGTTGAGGATGTTGATGGTCGTACAAAGGTATTCTATATTTCAAAGGATGCAGAGGAAGATGCAAAGCCTCTTGAGTTGATTGCTGACAAGGTCTTGGTCACAGTCGGCCGCAAACCAACATCAAATGGATTAGAACCAACTGGAATCGAACTCGATGAACGTGGTTTCGTCAAAGTGAATAATAAATGTCAAACCAATATGAATGGGGTATTCGCTATCGGCGATGTTTGTGATGCAGGAGAAATGCTTGCCCATGTCGCTAGTCATCAAGGTGAGATGGTCGCAGAAATTATCGCTGGCCATGACCGCATCTACGATCCGGTTGCAGTTCCAGCAATCGTCTTTACCGAGCCGGAGATAGTCAGTGTTGGACTATCTCCTGATCAGGCAACTGAAGCAGGACATCCAATCATCGTCGGTAAGTTTCCAGTTGGAGCAAACGGTCGCGCCCTTACTCAGAACGCTGAGAAAATGGGTGGTTTTGTTCGAGTTGTCGCTCGAGAAGATGATCATCGAATACTGGGTATCCAAGCAGTTGGAGCACATATTAGTGAATTAGTCGGTGAGTGGACACTCGCTCTAGAAATGGGTGCTTTACTCGAAGATGTAGCAGCAACAATACATGCCCACCCAACAATGACTGAAATGACACATGAAGCGGTACTAGCAACTCTTGGTCACGCAATTCATAGCGCTTGAGAACTGGTTAAATTCTCAACTTCCGCAACTCAAGCAATCATCGGGTGTGTCGAGACTGCAAGCAATTGCTTCCATAGAAGTAATTTCATCTGCCCTACTAGCTAATCCATCGACTGTCTCATCGACGGTCTTCTGTTCAACAGTGAACTGAATCGCATCTGCTGCAGCCCTAGTTCGAAGATAGTACATTCCAGTTTTCAGACCTTTTTGCCAACCGTAGAAGTGCATAGAGGTGACTTTAGCAGGGTTTGCATCTGTCATATGTATGTTCAAAGATTGTGATTGGTCGATATATGCGCCACGCTCAGCAGCCATCTCGATTACAACTTTTTGTGAGATCTCCCAAGTTGTCTTGTATATGTCTCGTATTCTCTGAGGGATTGATTCGATTGCTTGGACGCTTCCTTTGTTTCGCAGAATCTCATCCTTCAATTCCAAACTCCACAGGCCCTCAGCGATTAAGTCCTTCACCAAGTGTCTGTTTAGAACTATGAATTCACCAGAAAGAGTACGACGAACATATAGATTAGAAGTAAATGCCTCAAAACATTCGTTATTACCAAGAATTTGGCTAGTTGAAGCAGTTGGCATAGGTGCTAGCATCAATGAATTACGGAGACCATGTTCAACGATTTCTCCCTTGAGAGTATCCCAATCCCAGCGTCCACTATGTTCTGTGACGCCCCACATATCGAATTGTAAGATTCCTTGTGATGCAGGACTACCTGCGAAGGAAGAATATGGACCTTCTACGATTGCGGCATCCTTAGATGCTGAACAGGAGGCGAAGTAAATAGTCTCAAAAATCTCTTTGTTGAGAGACTTGGCTGCATCTGATTCGAAAGCCAGGCCAAGCATAGCAAATGTATCTGCTAATCCTTGGACACCGATACCAACTGGGCGGTGGCGCATATTCGAATTACGTGCTTCTTCGACAGGATAGTAGTTGACGTCGATAACTCGATTGAGATTACCGGTGACGTGGTAAGCAACATCATACAATTTCTGATGATCGAAACTATTGGTTTCCTCATTTATGAAACGTGATAGCGCAATACTAGCGAGGTTACAGACTGCAACCTCGTCTGGAGCGGTATACTCAATAATTTCTGTGCAAAGATTAGAGGAACGGATCGTCCCCAGGTTCTTCTGATTTGATTTCTCATTACATGCATCCTTGTAAACCATATACGGAGTTCCTGTTTCGATTTGTGCTTGAACAATAGCGTCCCACAAATCACGGGCTTTTACTGTGCGGCGAGCTAATCCTTCGCTCTCATACTTTAGGTATAGTTCACGGAATTTATCGCCATAGTTATCATGTAAATCAGCACATTCATTGGGACAGAATAAACTCCAGTCGCCATTATCTCCAACTCTCTCCATGAAAAGGTCAGGAGTCCATAGGGCGTAGAATAAATCACGCGCTCTAAGTTCTTCCTTACCGTGATTCTTACGCAAGTCTAGGAAATCGAAGATATCTGGGTGCCATGGCTCTAGATAGATTGCAATTGAACCCTTGCGCTTGCCGCCTCCCTGATCTACATATCGTGCTGTGTCATTGAATACTTTCAGCATTGGCACTAAGCCATTGGAATAGCCGTTTGTTCCTTTGATGTAGGAACCCTTTGAACGGATGTTGTGGACTGATAGGCCAATTCCTCCTGCTGATTTGGAGATGCGAGCGCATTGGTGGAGAGTCTCATAGATGCCATCAAGAGAGTCGTCCTTCATTGTCAACAAGAAACAACTTGACATCTGTGGTTTAGGAGTTCCTGAATTGAATAGAGTTGGGGTGGCATGTGTAAACCAACCTTCGCTCATCAAATCGTAGGTCTTCTTGACTTTCTCCATATCTCCATGGTGGATGCCAATAGCGACACGCATCAGCATATGTTGAGGACGTTCTGCTACTTCGCCATCAAGACGTAGAAGATATGAGCGTTGTAGAGTCTTAAAACCAAAGTAGTCATAATTGTGGTCTCGTGAATAATCGATGTAAGAATTGAGGAAATCAGCATTCTCCATTACGATATCAAAGACCTCTTGTGAAATAAGTGGTGCGTGCTCCTTTGATTCAGAATCGATATAATCACGAAGTTCGCGTATTACTTCGCTAAAGTCGTCATTAGTTGCACGGTGGAGGTCGTCGACACAGATTCTAGCTGCAAGACGTGAATAATCAGGATGTTGAGATGCTAAAGAGGCTGCTGTTTCGGCAGCCAATTCATCAAGCTCCCGCGTAGTTACTCCATCATAAAGCCCTTCGATTACTAGTTTTGCAAGATAAGCAGGGTCGACCCAGACTTGATCTAGATCAGTGGAGAGATTGGTTAATTTTTCTAGGATTGCATCAAAGCGTACATCTTCTTTCTCGCCTTTACGATTTACTACTTGTAACCCCATATCATTCCCCCTATTATTCACTTGGTCCCGTGCACAACATCTCCCTTTGTCCGCGTACGGTTTAGAAGTCTTCCTCCATTGAGAAGCGTTGTTGCACCGCTCCTATACCACTATTCGAAGTCATCACACCTGCTTTTTGGTACTCGGCGACTCTGCGCTCGAAGAAGTTGGTTTTACCTTGCATTGATATCATCTCCATCCAAGGGAATGGATTCTCAGTGCCATAGAGTTTTGTGGCACCAAGAGAAATTAGTAATCTATCTGCTACGAATTTGATGTATTGAGCCATCCATTCAGCGTTCATACCGATCAGAGATACCGGAAGTGCCTCTGTCACGAATTCGATTTCTATTGCGACTGCCTCTGATATAATGCGATGAATCATATTCTCGCCAGCGCCTTTCACGAGCTTGTTGTGCAGCATGCAAGCAAAGTCACAATGCAATCCTTCATCACGACTAATCAACTCGTTCGAATACGTCAAACCTTGCATTATACCTCGCTTCTTAAGCCAGAAAATTGAACAGAAGGAGCCTGAGAAAAAGATACCTTCTACTGCTGCAAAGGCCACTAGGCGCTCAGCGAAATTACCTCTTTTGCGATCGAGCCAGCGTAGGGCCCATTCGCCTTTTTTACGCACGCTTGGCACTGTATCAAGAGCCTTGAATAGGTGGTCTTTTTCATTGGGATCTTTGATGTAGGTGTCAATCAATAATGAATATGTCTCAGCATGGATATTCTCCATCATAATTTGGAAACCGTAGAAGCACCTCGCTTCAGGCCATTGGACTTCGTCAGCGAAATTTGTAACCAAGTTCTCGTTCACGATTCCGTCACTAGCAGCAAAAAATGCGAGGACATGCTTGAGGAAATGGCGTTCGTCGTCACTTAATTCATCATCCCATTCCTTCAAGTCCTGTGCAAGATCTATTTCTTCTGCTGTCCAGAAACTTGCTACTTCTTGTTTGTACATCTCCCAGATATCATCATGCTTAATTGGGAAAAGAACGAAGCGATCTTTATTCTCTTGTAACATCGGTTCGATATGCTGCGCTGATAGGTCTAGTTCGAACCCTTCAGCGTTATCGATCTCCGTCGGCAAGTACATCACATCTCCCTCCGAATGAGGGATTCTCATGCCCTCCTAGAGACCCTATAATAGTGGTGGTGTGTAAGCGCGTATAACTTGCTATTACAACACGTAATTAGAGAAGGGATATCAGTTCTTTCCTCCGCCGAAGACACAAGTGCATGACTTGAAGACGAGAGGGCTTATGCAGTGTCATGGCTGAGAACATAGTCCGAGTTAAATTCGCAAAATTATCCGATGAAGCTAGTAAGCCAAACCAAGGATCACAACATGCTGCAGGATGGGATTTACGAGCACTGGAACAAACTACAATCAACAAAGGTAGTAGTACGCGGATTCGAACCGGCCTCGCAGTAGCAATCCCACGCGGTTGGGAAGGTCAAATCAGATCGAGGTCTAGCCTAGGTGCAAAGGGCATGATAATGCCAAATGGCGTCGGCACTATTGATTCGGATTACCGTGGTGAATTACAAGTACTAGCCACCTGGATTGGCGAAGGTGATTGTATAACTTTAAACAAAGGAGAAAGAATTGCTCAATTGTTAATTGCACCCGTTCCCACAGTGGAGTTCATAGAAACATCTGTCGAGGAATTAGGAGACACCGAAAGAGGCGAAGGTGGTTTTGGCTCAAGTGGAAGGTTCTGAGGGATTTCATGCGCACTGTTACCATCAGGAATTTGGGGGTTACCCCGTACCAAGATGCTGAAAATATAATGCGTGAACTACAACTAAAAAGATTGAATGATGAAATCACAGACACACTCCTAATACTAGAACATGAAGAAGTTGTTACGATTGGCCCAAGAGCGCGTAATGATGGGATAAACGCCCCCGAAGGCTATCCTAGTGTCGCCGTCGACCGCGGAGGTGGTTTGACATGGCATGGATCGGGGCAGATGGTGTTCTATCCCATATTCAGATGGGATTTACCAGGCGAGGTTAATGTCGCCAAGATAATCTCTATCATTGAAGAATGGGTTATCTCAGCGTTAGAGAAATTATCAATTGATTCTTGCCGAGATGAAAGAATGCAAGGAGTTTGGGTCGAGGGGAAGAAGATCTGTTCAATAGGACTATCTTTTCGAAACTGGGTTTCTCGCCACGGTTTCACGATAAACCTCGACACTCCCGTAGGTAGAGTGGAAAATATGGCTGGTTGCGGACTAGAGGTTGCTACCACGACTTCCCTTGCACGACTCGGGCGGCACATAGAACCAGACAATATGCGCCTAGCGTTGCTTGAAACTATGCAGAAATCGATAGGACGTCACGCCATGGCCACTGACGAACCTTGAAAAACACTTGACAACCACAGAGGCTCATGTCACAGACTGTAGTAATCATATCAGGTGCAAGCGGCGCAGCTTATGGAGTACGTCTGGTTGAAATTCTCGGCGAGAGGTGTCGCTTGATAGTGACCGATGCTGGACGCTTGACATTAGCACATGAATGCTCAATGACTCCAGAGGAGTTGTCCGCCAATACAGGTGCAATTCTCGAAGCCAACGACGATATCGCAGCTCAAAGCGCATCGGGTTCAGCAGATATTGGTGCAGTAGTAATCTGTCCTGCAAGCGGCACTACTATTGGGAAAATCGCTGCAGGGATCTCCGATAACCTAGCGACTAGAAGTGCTATTGTCGCAATGAAGGAAAGAAGAAAACTAATCATAGTACCCCGTGAATCACCATATGCAACTGTGCATTTGGAAAATATGACAAAATTATCCAGATGGGACAGTATCATCATTCCTGCTTCCCCTGGATTCTACACATTACCAAAGACTATCGATGACTTAATCGATTTCATCATTGCAAGAATTCTCGACCACCTTGGAGAAGAAAACCAACTCTCGCCGCGTTGGCGAGGCGATGAATTATCTAATGCATGATACCTTGTGATTGATGAATGATGAGCATTAGGCCGCATCATGTCTGACGTGGAAGAGGAGTTGATTGAGGCGACCCTCGTTAGCACCATCTCTCTAAAAGAAAGATTACAGCAAATACCACCATATGCAATAGCTTTGGCTTTGGCCTTACTAGTATCTTCAGTAGGAGTAGTAGCATGGAGCTTGAATTTATTTACTGAGGATATTGAGTATAAACTGATTGATTATGATAAAAATGCAGTGCGTAATTTCGCTCAAAATCTAGTTGATCTCGGCCACCCTGAATGGGGAGGTCGTATGAGTGGAAGTCCGGAAGAACAGCTGACCAGTGAGTCTATCCTTGATAATTTTACCAAGATGGGTTATTCACCTAGCCTGGATATGTTTGATGTACCAATGTTCAATATAGTCAGTACTGAACCTACACTTTCTTATTGTATACCTGGGTCATTACCGATTAATGTAGCGCCATGTACTGGCGCAGATATCGGTGCTCAATTCCACACCTTCGAACATCGTGTCGATTATGTCATCCAAGGATATTCAGGCTCGATTGAGACTACTTATGCGCAGAATACGCCCCTAGTCGACCTTGGGAGAGTTACCGATGAAAATATTGATTGGGCTAGTGCTGAAGGTGCAATAATAGTAATTAGAGCAGGTAGAGATTCTTCAAACAATTCGATAGTGTGGGAAAATGGACCTGCAAACGGAGCATTAGGTGCAATTCAAATCAATGACGATAGTAATTGTAATACCTTGGTAAGTGGCGATTGTGTGCCCATCTTCAAAGGCGGAATCTATTCGCGCATAATCAATGCCAACCAAGGCTCTGTACCGACCGATTTTCCACTAATTACGATGTCTAAGAGTACAGGTGAGGAATTACTCGAGGCCTTTGCCAATGAAGATGCAAGAATCTCTTGGGACTTAGAAGTAGATAATGGCGGAGAACGTACTATAAGAGTGCCATGCGGGACTCATTACGGTAAAACCGAAGAGTTGTTAATAGTCGGTGCTCATCATGATACTGTTTACAATGGGCCAGGGGCAGTAGATGATACCAGTGGAACTGCTAGTGTTCTAGAGATGGCTCGGCAGTTCTCAACTATCATCAATCAGAGTGGACAAGCCGACCGTACAATCAAATTCTGCACGTGGGGAGGTGAAGAAGAAGGATTGTGGGGCAGTACTTCCTGGGTTGCATCTCGTGTCTCTGAACTCTCCGCAAATCTACGCTTATACGTAAATCTAGATATGAATCACGCTGACAAGGAATTTAGAGAAAATGGCCGCTTGACTCTCTTCATGAATTATGCAGATGACTATGAGCATGTGCAAGCAATTGCAGACCAATACTCAATGGAACAATCAGAAATATGGAACCGATATAGCGTTGTAGTCAAGAAAGTGGCTCACGAGGACATGGGGCGATCTAGTGACCATGCTGGATTTGTCTATGACCTAGATGATGGGGTACCGGGCCGTGCTGCTGTTTGCTACGGCAGTGGCAGTTGGGAATATCACACCTATCTCGATGATATGACTCGTTTCAATGAGGAAAGTCTTGCGATTTCAGTCGTCATCTATGGGAGTTACATGCGTTATCTCGCATGGGATGATATGTGAGACAGGTTCAAGAGAGATAGGCCTAGCCAAGTATCATGACTGCAAGCGCACATGCGAGCCACATACTTGTTAAAGCCAAGTCAGAAGCAATGAATATCGCAGAAAATGTGGTCAAGTTGAAGGATTTTCAGAAATACGCCCGCAAAAAATCAATATGTCCTTCAGCGCAAAAAGGTGGCGACTTGGGTACTTTTGGTAAAGGACAGATGGTCCGTGAATTTGAGAGTGCAGTCTGGTCGACTCCATTGAATACAGTTTCAAACCCAGTTAAGACACAATTCGGCTATCATCTGATTTGGGTCCATGAAAGAGAAGAGTGATACCATGACAACTCGCGTATGTCTTGAGTCTTATACCGTGATGGCAAAACATGGTGCTTTTGATCATGAGCATGAGAAAGAGCAACCATTCATCTTCTCCATCTGGGTAACCTTGTTTGAAGATGTTGAACAGGATGATTTATCGAAGACTGTTGATTATGGAGATTTACAAAGAACGGTTGTCAAAAATGTAGTCGAGGCGAAGCCGGTGCGATTGATGGAAACTCTAGCAGCAAACATCATCGATGAGATATCAAAGAATCCGCTAATAGAAATGATAGAGATTCGTATCGAAAAGCCTGATGCCCCTCTACCTTTCGAGGGTGGTCTGCCACTAGTAGAGAGAATTTGGACGCGATAATGAAATGCTAAAGCCAGCCTCGTCTGTCTGTGCCAGCACCTGACCGTGTATTCGTACCCTCGGTTATTGATAGCGAGAGTGGGACTATTGGCCTAGGTATATTCAGTAGCGAAGAAACCGCTTGGAATGTGCTTAGAGCATTCATAAAGAAGAGCCAAGTAATGCATTTAACAGAAGCGAGTGTAGTTGTTTGGGACGTAGATATTGTTGGCGAGAATGCTATGAATGTCCTCTCTCAAACCCACTGCCGCCAATGTCCAGTTTGTAAACGACAAACATTCTGGATGGATTTAGACGCATTTAGCGGACTATGCTATGGTGATGCCTGTGAGGCTTGGCTTGAGGAATCTAGTGCAGAGGATGGATTGATCAATTGTGGCTGGCCACCAACTAGATTCATGAAGCAAACCAAAAGCATTGAAGATGCATTGAATGAATTGGCAGCCATAGGTGCGGAAATCGAAGCAGCTGGTAATACACCTAAGGAAACAGAACGTGACTTACTCTATGGTGCGACCTTCGATAAAGCCTAGTTATGATTACATCGATGATAATGGAATTATGCCGATACCAATCATTCCATCGTGAAGCAATTGACGCGCTCTTTCGCAAATTGCAAAATTAAATTCATCTACAACATCATCTACTATCACTGGATTATCTCGATAGAAGGAATTGAAAGAAGATGCTAATTCAAGTAAGTGATTAGCATATAGATGAGGCTTTGATTCACTAAGAGAGCGGTTTAATGCATCTTCACCTAACTCTATTGTACGCAACAATTCAATTGTGGACTCATTTATCGAAGAAGGGATTTTACAATCAGTGCTATTGCGACCTACTCTACGTGCTATAGAACATGCTCTTGTATGGCTGTACATTATGAATGGAGCCGAGTTACCTTCAAACGATAAAGCCTCATCCCAAGTAAAGGTAAACCCTTTCTCAGGACTAACCCTGATAATATTAAATCGAACTGCTGAAACACCGACTGCCTCTGCTATTTCCTGTATAGAATCATCATCGAGATCTGGACGTAAATCTCTAACCACCGCAGCAGCGTGACCCCTAGCTTCATCTAACAAATCATCCATGAAAACTACATTTCCTTTGCGAGTACTCATCTTACCTTCTGGTAATTTGATAAAGGCGTAAAATATGACATTCGGTGATTTTTCACCTAATTCCTCGAGTGCCATTCCTACTTGCTTTGATTGAAGTCGATGGTCTTCGCCAAGAACATTTAGCAAATCATACCCTTGCTGCCATTTCCACATATGGTAGGCTATATCGCGAGTCGCATAGAGACTGGAACCATCGCCACGGCGAAAGAAGAACTCGGTCTTACCTTTCAAACCGCGAGCCCCTAAATCTAAGAAATGGGCGCCATTATCGGCCGTTCCATGTATGTCTAGAGATTCGAGACCCTCCATGACACTGGCGACACTACCGTCAATGACAAAGACACTCTCACGGGTAAAAGAATCGAATTGAATACCCATTCTTGATAGGGTTTCCAACATTCCATCCAGTACCGGCTGATATGCATTCTCAAACGCTGACAATACAGAATCATCTCCTTCTTCACTATCATGAACCATCTTTCCAATCTCTTGGTCGATTTCTGGACGCTGTTCTCGCAAAGCTTGTGCTGCTTGATACCAACGTACTCGGGAATGATCTGCCTTCTCTTCCCATTTTGGATTGATATCATTCTTATCACCAAGTACTTCATCGACTTCTGCAGAACTCAAATTGGCTAGCGCCCAGGCGAGAATTGCAACTTGTTTACCCATATCATCGACATAATATTCTGCCCTGACATCATCGCCATTTAAGCGGAAAAGACGGACCATAGTGTCGCCTAAAATGGCATTACGTGCCCTTCCAACGTGGAATGGCCCATTTGGATTAGCAGAGGTATGTTCGATTAGAATTTTTTCTGTACCAATTTTTTCCTTACCTACAATCGCTCGCTCTGCTAGCCAGTTACCATCCGCTTTGAAATTTAGATAACCATTGGTAGCACTAACATCATATTTACTATCAAGGAGATTTACTAAATCTTGCGCCATATCGATTGGAGAACAGGACAATTGCTTTGCCAAAGGAAAACAAGGTAGTGTCAAATCACCTTGACTTCTCTCCCTACTTTTAGATAATAACTTGCGCCAAAGTTCACCACTAACGCCTAGGTTAGCAAGTGCTGACTCGAGGTCCTCCTCGATTATTACCTGAAAACTTTTCATTTGGAAACCTCACATCATCGGGTATCTTAGGATTGCTGCCATTCCGCCAAATCCAGCCATCAATTGAACACCTTCTTCGGTATCTGTTGAGATGAAGATTACTTCAGTTCTCGACTTTATCGCTATTTCAGTCAGTTGGTCAATCAACGAAATGCTAGAAATTTCAATGACATTCTCCCCTGATTCATCACATTTAGGACAATCTGGAAGTGGGTCCAACTTACCGACACTAACTTGCCATTCATGTTGACAAGAGGGACATTTAACCTCGCATATATTTTTTCTAAGACTTTCAGAAACGAGAAGTGTTGCCACTGCCCCTTTTTCTAGTGCTTGACGTATCATCATTTCACCATAGGTCGCCTTTGGCGCTGATTTTACTAATTCCTCAAGGAACCCATTCACCATCTTTCGTTCTTTATCTAGTTCGATTTCACCCATCATTGGACCAGCATTACCGACTAATTCACGTACGCCGCTCTCGTTTGAATATCCAACATCGAAAGTTGTCTTAGCAATTCTCTTTGCAATTTCATGATGAAAATAATCGTTTTTGACTACGAAATCTTTGGTCGCACCGGGACCACCGATGATGATTGCCTGGATATTCTCAATATTTGGCAACCAATATGCACAAGCATGTTCGGTTGCACGCTTGAAAAACTTGTGTGCAGCCTCTTCTATCAGGCGCTCGAATCTTTGTGCTGACTGGCCACCTTGGCGGTGTTTGCCCATGATATTCGATACCAAGTGCTCTTGGACGTGAATTCTCTTGCCGGATGCGATTCCAAATGCAGCTTCAGAACGATCTATTACAAACAGGCCATATGAACGGTTATCAACCAACATATCTTCTAATTGTGTTAATTCAAATTTAGAATCACAGCGGTAACGGAAAGAGATGAAGGGCTCAGGCGGGTCTGCAACTACGACATTCACCATACGACTCTTATTATTGCCAACTATGACTGAACCAACAAATAATGCTATTCCGTTTTCACCAGCACTATTGACTTTTGACAACGTTGAAATCGCTGATTCAATCGCACCCTGCACATTCTTACGAGTACCTTTGGATTTGATGTTAGCCGCTTGTCCATGCTCGTTTTGTAATAGTGACCTGGCATCACTCACCTTGCGGTCAGGTGGTATGATGATTGTTACCAACTCTGTACCAAAACCCTTCATTTCACGAAGGTCCTCAAGTGCGATTTTAAGACGCAGGCGCTTTGCTGCCTTCTCACTATCATCGCCCATCGCTGACTCCTCAGCCTTAGGGGGGTCAAGGGGGGCTCTTCAAGCCTTCCAAGCGGTAAGCATCATGAGGGGGGTGCGTACCACCTTAACCGATGACAGCGCACATCATCGCACTTGGCGGGTCCTTGCTCAGGCCTGAAGAGAAGGAAGAAAGAGCCGCATGGCTAGGTCAATTTCGCCAGATGATGGTTCACTTTGAAGGAAATGGTCGCCGCATCGCTTTAGTCGTAGGTGGAGGTTTACCTGCGAGAGAAGGTATAGAGTTAGCACGTAATGCAACCACTGATGCTGACAAATTAGATACAGTGGGAATTGCGGCAACACGCCTCAATGCTACGATTCTGCAGCAAATACTACTCGACATCGGCTGCGATGTCGCCCCTGAGATTCCAACCACAACACAGCGAGCTGCAGATCTACTAGACGAATATCACATCGTATTGATGGGGGGCACTGTCCCGGGACATACTACTGATGCTGTTGCTGTTTCTTTAGCGAGAGATAGTAGTGCTAGCCACGTAGTCATTGCAACCAATGTGTCCCATGTTTATTCGGATGACCCTAGAAGTAATCCTGATGCTGAAGCATTTACTATGATGAGTTTTTCAGAATTAGTCGAAATAACTGGAATCGAAAGAGCTGAACCTGGGGTAAGCGCAGTAATCGATCCGATTGCAGTAGGATTGGCACAATCGATGGCCATGCGAATTGCGGTCCTTGATGGAAGAGAATTATCTCGTTTGGAAGCAGCGATTGAAGGTAAAGAATTCGAAGGTACGATAATATCCTGAGGATGTGAGATAATGGTAGATGCAAAACAGATTAAAGATAAGGTCATGAAGAAGATAACTTCAGGCTATAAGCCAAGTGGATCAATTCCCGAACACCGTCATTGTCGCATGTGCAATGCAGTTATTTCTGTTAAAGCAGACCCTAGAATATGTAAAGATGAAGAATGTCTTGCTAAACTAGGTAAGAATGAAAAGAATGAGAAAATGATGCGTATAATGATGTTTGTATTCTTAGGCCTATTCGCACTACCTCTAATACTCAAGGTAGTAGGTCTTTGATTACTGTCGATGCCAACCTTCAGGTAAACTCATCGGGTCATCAATCATCTTAGAGCGACAGCGCCTAATCAATTCAAGACGCAGAGCATTAACTCCAATTTCATGAGTCACGGACATTGTAAGTTCACCAAGGTTGTCAATGAGCATCTCTAACTCAGGTTCTCCTTCACCATCCCATTCCGCTTCTGATTGCAAAACAGAATCCCAATTAGCAGGACGTGGCTCCATCAAATCAGCTTTAGATGTCACAGTGATTATTTCAACATCTCCTAGTAAACCCTCTACCTCGGACTTTAGATTCAACTGATCATCTATTGATAATCCACATTCTTCACTAGGATCGATTATGAATAAACAGATTGAACCGATGTGCTGTATTGCTGCAATTGCTTGCATTTCAATATCGTTACGCACTTCCATCTCCCGATCTAAAAGACCAGGAGTATCTACCATCTGATACTTCAAACGCCTGTGCTCAAAATGACCAACGTGCAATTGTTTAGTGGTAAATGGATAATGATTTACCTCCATGTTACCGCTAGATAGAGAAGAGATAAATGCAGATTTTCCTACATTTGGTGCACCACAGACAACAATTGTGGGGTGTAATTCATCAATTACTGGAAGTTTACGCAGGACCTGACGACTATCGTTTAACCACTGTAATGGTTTGTCAACACGACGCATTATCGAACTTATTCGCCCATATGCTTCTCTGCGAGCCTCATGCATAACCTCAGATCTACCACTTCTAGTGAGTTTACGGACATTCTGCCGTGAAATATTTCGAATCTGTT